>ODAJ014789137.1_pt1 | contig 94634 bp, 84 predicted proteins | sample 1539241 | NCBI WGS metagenome assembly ODAJ01 (sample SAMN02144231, study PRJEB22623) | gut metagenome | biome: sheep rumen | host: Ovis aries | place: New Zealand | reverse complement strand
TCGCGCCTTGCCCGCCCCGGAAAAGAGAACCGTTTTTGGTCGGAACGCAAGCGTCCCGACCTGCAAGACGGTCTCTTTTCCGGGGTGCTGATTACAAAAAATTCAAATATGCGGAGGCAAAGATGAAGCTTCTTCAGCTTTTTGAACGGACGGATTTCACGCTTGTTAAGGGCAATCCCGATATTGATATCAGTGCGCTTGTCTATGATTCGAGGAAGGCCGGACCCGGTTCGCTCTTTGTATGCATTGTCGGAGCCGTGAGCGACGGCCATAACTATATACCGGATGTCATTAGGAAGGGAGCCTCGGCGATCCTGGTGCAGGACGACCGCCTTGAACACGGTCTTACGGCGGACGAAGAGGGCGAGGAGGCCCTCGAGGTGCCGGAGGAGACCGTGATCGTGAGCGTCCCGGATACAAGGCGGGCGCTGGCATTTCTCTCGGCGGCCTGGTTCGGCTACCCGGCGGAAAAACTTCCGGTCATCGGCATCACCGGGACCAAGGGAAAAACCACGACGACCTACATGGTCAAATCCGTGCTGGATGCCGCCGGGATACCGACGGGCCTGATCGGTACGATCGAGGCGATCACCGGAAAGCAGGTGATCAAGGCGAAAAATACAACCCCGGAATCCTATCTCGTGCAGGAATATCTCCGGGAGATGCTGGATAACGGTATGAAGGCCTGCGTCATGGAGGTCTCCTCCCAGGCTTTAAAGCTCGACCGGACGGCCGGGATCCTCTTTGAGACGGGCGTCTTCACGAACCTCTCCGAGGACCACATCGGCCCGAACGAGCACACGGACTTTGACGATTACAAGCACGCAAAGAGCCTGCTCTTTAAGAGCAGCCGGTATTCCATCATCAATCTGGACGATGCGTACGCGGGGGAGATGATCGCGGCCTCGGAAGGCCCGGTCACGACCTACGGGATCGACTCGGAAGAGGCCGATATCAGGGCTTTGGACATCCGGCCGTTCCGCGAGGCGGGGCGTCTCGGGGTCTCCTTTGAGGTTGCGGGAGCTCTTCATTTTCCGGTGAAGCTGTATCTGCCGGGACATTTTTCCGTCTACAATGCGCTCTCTGCGATCGCGATCTGCCGCCATTTCAAGGTGGGAGATGACGTCATCATGCAGGCGCTCCCGGCGGCAAAAGTGAAAGGCCGCGTCGAGCTCGTCCATGTGTCGGATGAGTTCACGCTCATGATCGACTACGCCCACAACGCGATGGCGCTCCGGAGCCTTCTTGAGTCCCTCAGGGTCTACAAACCGCACCGCCTGATCGCGCTCTTCGGCTGCGGCGGCAACCGCGACAGGAACCGCCGGTTTGACATGGGGGAGGCATCCGGAAAGCTTGCCGACTTCACGATCATCACCTCCGACAATCCCCGTTTCGAGGAGCCTCTTGCAATCATGGAGGACATCAGGACGGGCATCTCGAAGACGGACGGGCAGTATATCATGATTCCTGACCGCAAGGAGGCGATCCGCTGGGCCATAAGAAACGGCGAGCCCGGGGACATCATCATCCTTGCCGGCAAGGGCCATGAAGACTACCAGGAGATAAAAGGCGTCAAATACCCGATGGATGAGCGGGTGCTCATCAAAGAGATCCTTGAGGAGGAAAATGCAGTACGCTGACGTAATCGTAAACATCACGGCGGATGCGCTGGACAAACCCTTTGCCTACATCGTGCCCGATGAGCTCTCCGGCCAGGTGGTTCCGGGAGCCAGGGTGAGGGTTCCCTTCGGAAACGGAGGAAGACATGTCAGTGCCTTTGTCGTGGCCATGAGAGACACCTGCGATTACGACCCTTCTAAAATGAAAGCCATCGAAGCTGTCCTGACCGGCGAGGACACCGCGGATGCCCGCCTGATCCGGCTCGCCTCCTGGATGTGCCGGACCTACGGCGGCGTGATGGCCCAGGCCTTAAAGACGGTACTCCCGACCAAAAAGAGAGTGCGGCGGAAAAAGACGGAAGATGTCCGGGAAGACATGGCGGCACTTCCGGCACCGGCGGTCCTTACCGAAGGACAGCAGGGGGCGGTCGACCGGATCCTTTCGGAATGGGAGCGGGAAAACCCGCGTCCGGTCCTTTTAAGAGGGGTTACCGGGAGCGGCAAGACCCTCATTTACATGGAGCTCATCGCGCGGGTGCTCGAGGAGGGCAGGGACGTCATCGTCCTCATTCCGGAGATCGCGCTCACGCGCCAGACCGTCATGCGATTTGTCGCGCGGTTCGGCGGGAAGGTCTCATTTCTCCACTCGAGACTGTCGGACGGCGAAAAATACGACCAGATGAAGGCGGCCCGAAAGGGTGACGTCCGGATCATGGTCGGACCCAGATCCGCACTTTTCACACCGTTTTCACATCTGGGGCTTATCGTGATCGACGAGGAACACGAGGAGTCCTACCACTCGGAGCTGACGCCCCGCTATCACGCGAGGGAGACGGCGATAAAGAGGGCGGAAATCGAGGGAGCCCGCGTCGTCATGGGCTCCGCAACGCCCTCTCTTACCGCCTCGGCGCGGGCTGAGAGAGGTGAGTATCTCGGGATCGTTCTCCCCGAGAGATACGGGAGCGCGGAGCTGCCGGAGACGAAAATCGTGGATATGACGGAGGAGATGAAGAGCGGGAACCGCAGCATCTTTTCCGGGACGCTGAAAGAAGAACTCACGGACTGTCTTCGCGAGGGCGGACAGGCGATGCTCTTCTTAAACCGGCGGGGATATGCCGGCTTTGTCACGTGCCGCGCATGCGGCTATGTGGCCAGGTGTCCTCACTGCGATATTTCCCTGACCCGGCACCTGAACCGGAAGCTGGTCTGCCACTACTGCGGCTACGAGATCCCGGAGTATGAGACCTGTCCCTCCTGCGGCTCGCCCCATATCGGCGGCATCTCGGTCGGCACCGAGCAGGTCGAGGAGCAGCTTAAGAAGGAGTTTCCGGGCATCCGCACGCTCCGCATGGATCTCGACACGACCCGGGGCAAGGAAGGGCACGGGAAGATCCTGAAGGAGTTCGGCGAGAGGAAAGCGGATGTGCTGATCGGCACCCAGATGATCGTGAAGGGGCATGATTTCCCGAACGTGACGCTGGTCGGCGTCCTTCTGGCGGATCTTTCGCTGAACGCGCAGGACTACCGTGCGGCGGAGAGGACCTTCCAGCTGATCACCCAGGCGGCCGGCCGGGCCGGCCGGGGGCAAAAGCCCGGGACGGCGGTGATCCAGACGTACAAGCCGGATCATTTTGCGATCCTGACCGCGGCAGCCCAGAACTACGAAGCCTTCTATAAGGAAGAGATGGCCTATCGGAGGATCATGCACTATCCGCCGGAGGGACTGCTTCTTGCGGTGCTCGGCAGCGGGGAGGATCCCGCAAAGCTCCATGAAGCCATGGAGTATATCCGGCGTTTCATTTCCCGGATCGATCCGAAAAATGCATTTTCCGCCATCGGGCCGGCACCTCAGACGGTCGGCAAGGTCCGCGACCGCTACCGGGAAGTCATCTACATAAGACACAGAGAAAGAGAGATGCTCGTGAAGGCGAGGAGCCTCATCGAGCGCTACACGGAGATGAACAGCGGATTCTCTGATATCCGTGTGGAATTCAATCTAAGTACATAAACGTTTTTAAACGGAGGAAAATATGGCAATCAGAAAAGTACGCGAAGTAGGCGATGACGTGCTGACGAAAGAGTGCCGCGAGGTGAAGAAGATGACCCCGCGCATCTCCCAGCTCATCGATGATATGTTTGATACGATGTACGAGTACAACGGTGTCGGCCTTGCGGCTCCGCAGGTCGGCGTCCTCAGAAGGATCATCGTGGTGGACGTGGGTGAGGACCCGTGTGCACTCATCAATCCGAGGATCGTGCACGAGGAGGGCAAGCAGACCGGCGAGGAAGGCTGCCTCTCCCTGCCGGGCAAATACGGTATCGTCTCCCGGCCGATGAAGGTCACGGTGGAGGGTCTCGACCGCGACATGAACCCGGTGACCTGGGAGGCAGAGGGGCTGCTTGCGCGCGCCTTCTGCCATGAGATCGACCATCTGGACGGCCACATGTACACGGAGTTTATCGAGGGCGAGATCCACGATACGGCCCTTGAGGAAGCCATGGAAGAGCAGGAGAACGCGGTAAAATGAAGATCGTATTCATGGGAACGCCGGATTTCGCGGCGGGTATCTTAGATGCGCTTCTTAGTGCCGGCTATGAGGTCACCGGGTGCGTCACCCAGCCCGACAAGCCGAAAGGGCGCAAGAAGACGCCGGTTCCGTGCCCCGTAAAGGAGGCCGCCATGGCTGCCGGGATCCCCGTGCTTACGCCGGCGCGTGTCAGGAAGAATCCTGAGGCGCTCGCCTGGATCCGGGAGAGAGAGCCCGATGTGATCGTGGTTGCGGCCTTCGGCCAGATCCTGCCCGCGGAGCTTCTTGAGCTTCCGCCGCTCGGCTGCCTTAACGTGCACGCATCACTCCTTCCGGCCTACCGGGGGGCGGCGCCGATCCAGCACGCGATCCTCGACGGACAGGAGAAGACGGGCGTCACCATCATGAAGATGGACGAGGGCCTCGATACGGGCGATATGCTGGCGGTATCCGAGGTTGTCATTTCCCCGGAGGAGACAGGCGGGAGCCTCTTTGACAAGCTGATGGCGGAAGGGGCGGACCTTCTCGTAAGGACGCTGCCGGAGTATGCTGCGGGCAAGATTACCCCGGTGAAGCAGCCGGCCGAGAGCACGACCGCCTATGCGGGGATGCTTAAGAAGGAGGACGGCCTCATTGACTTCAGCGAGGACGCGGAGGTGATCCTCCGCAAGGTGCGGGCTCTTTCGCCCTGGCCGTCGGCCTACACGTATCTTGATTCAAAAACCTTCAAGATCTGGCAGGCCCGCAAAACAGATGAGGCACCGTTCGGGCCCGCGGGGACGCTCAGGGCCGAGAACGGAGAGCTGTTTGTCACGACCGGCAGCGGCGTGATCGCGCTCGATGAGGTCCAGATGGAAGGAAAGAAGAAAATGAAAACCGCCGATTTCCTCCGCGGATACCGTATCACGGCGGAGGCATTCGGAGAAAGGAACGCCAATTGACAGAGAACTTAAGAGAAATCGTGCTGGATATACTCCTTTCGGTATTCCGGGACGGCGTCTACAGCAATCTTGCCGTGCATGCCGCGCTTGAGAAATATCAGTATTTTTCGAAGCGGGAGAGAGCGTTCATCACCAAGGTCTCTGAAGGAACTGTGGAACGGCAGATCGAGATCGATTATATCATCGATCAGTTCTCGACGGTTCCCGTGGAGAAAATGAAACCCGTCATCCAGAACATCCTCCGGAGCGCGGTCTACCAGATCCGGTACCTCGGCAGTGTTCCGGACTCGGCGGCGGTCAGCGAGGCTGTCCAGCTCGCCCAGAACCGCGGGTTTTACAACCTGAAGGGCTTCGTGAACGGAGTCCTTCGTAATATTGCGCGAAACGCGGACAATATCCGCTATCCGGACCCTGAGGAGGATCTGGTCCGCTACCTCACGATCACGAGGTCCATGCCGGAGTGGCTCACGAAGCGCTTTGTGGACGAATACGGGCCTTTTGTGACGGAGCGGATGCTGGACAGCTTCCTTGAGGAGCGGCCGACGACCGTGCGCATCAAGACCGAGCGCGTCACAAAGAACGAGATACTGACGTCCCTTAGAAACCAGGGGGTCACGGTGCACCATGCGCCGTATCTTCCCTATGCGTACAACCTCACGGGCTACAATTACCTCATGGCGCTCAATGCGTTCAAGAACGGCTGGATCTATCCCCAGGATGTGAGCTCCATGCTGGTCACGGAAGCCGCCGACCCGAAGCCGGGCGACAATGTCATCGACCTCTGCGCCGCACCCGGGGGCAAGAGCCTCCACATCGCGGACCGGATGGCGGGCTACGGGATGGTCGAGGCCAGGGATGTCTCGATCGAGAAAGTTGCGCTGATCGAGGAAAATGTCCGCCGGGCCAACCTGATCAACGTGCACCCGGTCGTAAAGGACGCGCTGGTATTCGACCCGGATTCGGAGGCCTCCGCCGACATCGTGATCGCGGACCTGCCCTGCTCGGGGCTCGGCGTGATCGGGAGAAAGGCGGATATCAAGTATCATGTGACGCCCGACAAGATCGATGAGCTGGTGAAGCTTCAGCGGCAGATCCTCGAGAACGGGGTGAGGTACGTGAAGCCGGGCGGGGTGTTCATTTTCAGCACATGCACGCTGACCCGCGAGGAGAACGTCGAGAACGTTGCGTGGATCAAGGAGCACACCGACCTCGTCCCGGAGAGCCTGGATCCCTATATCCCGGCCGAGCTCAAGAGGATCACGACGTCGGAGGGGTATCTGCAGCTTCTGCCGGGCATTCACGAGTCGGACGGATTCTTTATCTCCCGTTTCCGGAGGAAGATGTCCTGATGGAAGAGTTATACGAGGGACCGGATATCCTGTCTGCGGATCTTGCCGGGCTCATGGCCGATCCGGTCTTTGAAAATGAAAAGAAATTCCGGGTGAAGCAGGTCTACGAATGGCTGCACAGGAAAAACGCGGCGTCCTACGAGGAGATGACCAACCTCCCGAAAGCGCTTCGGGAGCGGCTTGCCGAAAAGCGCCCGATCCTCGGGTGCGTGAAGGAGACCATGCAGGAGTCGAAGATCGACGGGACGCGGAAATATCTCTTCCGTCTCCATGACGGAAACTATGTGGAGAGTGTTTTCATGCGCTACCACCACGGGGATTCGGTCTGTATATCCTCCCAGGTCGGCTGCCGCATGGGCTGTGCGTTCTGCGCCTCGACGATCGGCGGACTTACAAGGAACCTCACTCCCGGGGAAATGCTCTCCCAGATCTACATGATCGGCAGGGATACCGGGGAGCGCATATCGAACGTCGTGGTGATGGGAACCGGTGAGCCGCTTGACAACTACGAGAACCTGGTCCGCTTCATAAGGATGCTTACGGATGAGAACGGCCTCAACATCAGCGAGCGGAACGTGACGGTCTCGACCTGCGGACTCGCGCCGAAGATCAGGAGACTCCGGGAGGAGGATCTTCAGATCAACCTTGCGCTCTCCCTGCACGCGCCGACGGATGAGATGCGGCGGACGATCATGCCGGTCGCCAACCGCTACAGCCTTGACGAGGTCTTCGATGCGCTTCTCTATTATTATGAGGGAAACAGGAGGCGCCTCACCTTCGAGTACAGCCTGATCGCCGGGAAGAACGATTCGGCGGAATGCGCGAAGCTGCTTGCCGGGAGGCTCTCCGGCATCAACTGCTTCGTCAACCTGATCCCGGTAAATCCGGTCACGGAGCGTGATTTTAAGGCTCCTGACACTTACTTTGTGCAGGAGTTTAAGAAATTGCTTGAAAAATACGGGATTCATGTTACTATAAGAAGGGAAATGGGCCGCGATATCGACGGGGCCTGTGGACAGTTAAGAAAAAGATATGTGAAGAAATAGCAGATGATGAAAGCTTTTGCAGTCACTGACGTCGGTCAGAAAAGGAAAATTAACCAGGACAGCGTGTTCGTCTCGACGGAGCCTGTCGGGAACCTTCCGAATCTCTTTATCGTGGCGGACGGTATGGGGGGTCATAACGCGGGGGATTTCGCTTCGCGGTATGCGATCAATGCCGTCAGAGAAGCCATCGAGGTGAGCCCTGAAGCGAATCCCGTCAAGCTGATCTCCGAAGCGATCCGGCTGGCAAATGAAGGAATCCTCAGGGAAGCGGAAGCTCATGAGGGTATGCAGGGCATGGGCACGACGATCGTGGTCACGACCATTCTTGGGAATTACGTCTACACCGCGAACGTGGGTGATTCAAGGCTCTACCTGTACGATGGGGAGCTTCGTCAGGTCACCAGGGACCACTCACTTGTGGAGGAAATGGTTCGCCTCGGAGAACTCTCGGAAGAACAGGCGAAAAACCATCCGGACAGGCACATTATCACGAGGGCGCTCGGAGCCGCGGAGTCGGTCGATCCCGACTTCTTCGATTTCCGGCTGCACCCCGAGAATAAATTGCTGATGTGCTCGGACGGTCTCACAAATATGGTCGATGACGACGAAATCAGACAGGTAATGGAACAGCCGATCAGCGCTGAAGAAATGGCAGGCACGCTGGTCGGAACCGCAAACGACAATGGCGGTATGGATAACATCGCAGTCATTATCATTGAACCGGATGCGGATGAGGAGGAATAATGTTAACAGCGGGTACGATTTTAGCGCAGAGATATGAGATAGCAGGCAGAGTCGGCTCCGGCGGAATGGCGGATGTCTATAAGGCGAAGGACCACAAGCTGAACCGGTATGTTGCAGTAAAAGTTATGAAGCCTGAGTTTCGGGAGGACGGGACATTCATTTCCAAGTTCCGCAGAGAAGCGCAGGCGGCGGCCGGACTGGCCAACCCCAACATCGTCAACGTGTTTGACGTCGGGGAGGACAACGGCAATTATTATATCGTCATGGAGCTCGTGGAAGGCATCACCCTGAAGGAGTACATCAGCAAGAAGGGCAAGCTTTCCGTGCGGGAGGCCACCAGCATCGCGATCCAGGTCTGTATGGGACTTGCGGCCGCGCATGCACAGGGGATCATCCACAGGGATGTGAAGCCCCAGAATATTATCATCTCGACGGACGGAAAGGTGAAGGTCACCGACTTCGGCATCGCACGGGCGGCATCGTCCAACACGATCAGCTCGAACGCGATGGGCTCGGTCCACTACAGCTCGCCGGAGCAGGTGCGCGGCGGCTACTCCGACTCGAGATCCGACATTTACTCGCTGGGCATCACGCTCTACGAGATGGTCACCGGCCGTGTCCCGTTTGACGGGGAGACCACGGTGGCGATCGCCATCAAGCATCTGCAGGATGAGATGGAGCCGCCCTCGAAGTACACGCCCGACCTGCCCTATGCGCTGGAGCAGATCATCTACAAGTGCACGCAGAAGAGCGTTGACCGCCGTTACCAGACGATGAATGATGTCGTCGCGGACCTGAAGAAGTCGCTGGTGGAGCCGCAGGGCCATTTCGTAAGCCTGACGCCGCTGTCCGACCACGCGAACACCGCGATGGTGACGGAGGCCGAGCGCGCCGAGATCAACGCCAAAGCGGCGGAGAAGAGCAAAAAAAACGAAGCGGAGAAGCGTACATACGCCTCCACGGAAGCGGCCAGAAAGGCTGCGGAGAGAAGAAGAGACATTTACGACGACGATGACGAGGATGATGACGATTCCGATGAGGACGCCGGCGGCATTCTCGAGAAGCTGCTCACCGTGGCGGGCTTCGTGATCGGCGCCCTGATCATCGCGATCCTGATCTACTTCATCGCGCAGGCCGCAGGCCTCATCAATTTCGGGAGACCGGCAGGTTCCACAGCTTCTGTGGCCGAATCCGTCACGGAGACCCCGACACCGACGGCTACTACGACTCCGACCGAGACCCCGACACCGACTCCGACGGAGGCAGCTCCGGAGACGATCGATGTACCGGCAATCACCGGACTTACCGAGGATGCTGCCCGGACGGCAGCCAACTCGCGCGGACTCGGCATCCAGTACCTGGGCGAGGAATATTCGGATCTCTATCCGGCAGGCACCGTCATCCGTCAGGATCCGGCGGCCGGCACAGCGGTTGAGCTCAATTCCTCGATCAGCTACTATCTGTCGGCAGGACCGGCAGGCGTGGCGGTACCGGCAGTCGCCGGTCAGTCGCAGGATGAGGCAGTCGCCATCCTGAATGCCGCAGGGTTTGCCAATGTCTCCGTGGTCGGCGAGAACAGCGATTCGGTTCCGGCCGGTGTCGTCATTTCGATCGATCCGGCGGCGGGCGAGCTGATCCAGACCGCAAACCAGATCACAATCGTGGTGAGCACGGGCCCGGCTCCGACTCCGGAACCGACACAGGCACCTGCTCAGCAGCCCGCAGCGCCGACTCCGACGCCGCAGCCGGGAGTGGATCCGAACAACGCGGTGACGGCTTACTCCTACACGGGTGTTCCGGAAGCACAGGCGGTTGCGGCTGCCCAGGCTGACGGCCTGACCGTCAAGGTCGAGTACGGCACCTCCGAGAAGGTAGCCCCCGGTGAGGTCTACGAGCAGAGCATCGCACCGAACACACTTGTCAATCGCGGAACCGAGATCGTTTTCCATGTCAACGGAAAAGCGGAAGCACAGGCGGCTCCCGCTACATAATGAGAGAAAAGAAGACCGTCCGCTCATCATGCGGACGGTTTCTTTTAAAGGGAGGATCATGCAGGGAAAAATCATACGCGGCGTAGGCGGATTTTACTATGTGGATGCGGGAAATGAAGGAATCTATGAGTGCCGGGCGAAAGGCATTTTCAGAAAACTCGGCAAGAAACCGCTGGTCGGCGACGATGTGACTTTTGAGATCACCTGCCTGCCGGACATGGAGGGCAACATCACGAGCCTCCTGCCCCGCAGAAACGAGCTTTTCCGGCCGGCGGCCGCCAATGTGGACCAGGCGCTTGTGCTCTTTGCCCTGCACAGTCCGGACCCCAATCTGATGCTTCTGGACCGGTTCCTCATCGAGATGGACCGGCAGGGAGTCCCCTCGGCGATCCTGTTCAACAAGGAGGATCTGGGTGACGAGGAGGAGAAGGAGACGCTTCGCGGGATTTACAGGGACAGCGGGCATGAACTCTTTTTCTCCTGCCTGGAGAAAGGCGTGGGACTTGATCAGATCAAAACGTATCTGCAGGGGAAGACGACGCTGCTCGCCGGACCCTCCGGCGTCGGCAAGTCCACGCTGACCAATGCCTGCCAGAGCGCCGTCCACATGGAGACAGGCGAGATCTCCCGCAAGCTCATGCGGGGAAAAAATACGACCCGCCACGCGGAGCTCATCACCTGCGGGGGAGACACGTATCTGTGCGATACGCCCGGGTTTACATTTCTCGAGACACGCGGAATTGAGAAGGAGGACCTTCGGCACTACTACGCGGAGTTTGTCCCTCATGAGGGGAAATGCCGGTTTGACGGCTGCGTCCATGTGGATGAGCCGGACTGCTCCGTCAAGGAGGCTGTCGCGGACGGCCGGATCAGCAGGGTGCGGTATCTGAATTATACGGGCATTTTCCGCGATCTTAAAGAACAGGAAAAACATCGCTACTAAAGGGCAGGAGAACCTATAGTTATTCGGGGAGGCCGGTCTTACATCGGAGGATCGTAATGGACATCAAGAGAATTATACTTATGATAATCACTTTCGCGCTCGGAGCGGTGCTTCTGGTATTCATTTTCATGGATGCCGCAAATGACAGGGCGCGGGATGCCGCAAAGCAGGAGGCGGAGATTAACGCCCGCACGTACGAGATCCAGATCCAGAAACTCGAGGTCGAGATCCTGGAAAAGGAGAGGGCTATTGCGGCGACGCCGGACCACGGAAGAGCGGTCGTCGGGTTTCATATCTCCCGTCCGGAGGACGTTGAATATGCGGTTTCCATGGGAGAGAGATACGGCTTCAAGCCTACCGGCGTCATCAACTGCACAAGGAGCACCGAAGAGCTTCTTGCGATCGCCGATGCCCTGCAGGCTGCCGGACACCCGCTGGATATCATGCTGACCGGCACTCCGTTCGGCGAGGAGGTAAACGCCAATGCGAACATGCTTCTTGCCGAGCTGCCGGCCAGAGATTTTTCAAGAGGCATCTCATTCCTTCTTCGAAGCGCGGATGACTCCGAGGAGAACAGGTCCGTTATTCTGGACGGGGCGTATTCCGGGTATTCATTTTACTCCGAGAACGGAGCCAGCGGGACACTTCCGTCCGGGACTCCGTATATCGCCTACAGCTTCCTGCATACGAATGATTACAATATGTCCGGCATCATGCGGACGATCCGAAACGCGAAAACATCCATGATCATCGTGGTTGACCTTGAAGCGGTGGCGCAGGGAACCGTGAATGAGGAGACGGCCCGCGGCTGGATCGAGAGGGTTGTCGAGGAAAGGGACAAAGAGTCGTTCGAAGTCTGCTCCGTCGATGACGCCTTCGGTGAGCTGAGAAGGCTTCGCGCCGAATATGACGCCTCCGTGGAGGAGTACGAGAACTTCAAGGCGGAGAAGGAAGCCGAGATCGCCGCACTTAAGGAGAAGGTTGCGGAGATCAAGAAATAAGTATACGCTGCCTGAGAGGCCGGCTTGCGATGCGAGCGGGCTTGTCCGCAGCATCTTACAATCACGGATTATCTTTCCCAGGCTGCGGAAATGTTTGAAAATTAAGGAGCGAACTCTTGCAGACGAATTTTCATAAAATGGTGGAGAAAAGAGAGCCGATGTGATAAAGTATGTTCTGTCACATCCGGCTCTCTTTTTGCGGAGCAGGATGCGGCCGGCTTAAACATACGTAAAACGGAAATTAAGGAGATATAAGACAGGTATGAAATTAGGTATCGTAGGACTTCCCAACGTCGGGAAAAGCACACTTTTCAACTCACTGACCAGAGCGGGCGCCGCATCGGCCAACTTCCCGTTCTGCACCATCGACCCGAACATCGGGATCGTCGCGGTCCCGGACGAGAGGCTCACGCTTCTCTCCGAGTTCTCCCACTCGAAGAAGACCACGCCGGCCGTGATCGAGTTCGTCGACATCGCGGGCCTGGTCCGCGGCGCCTCCAAGGGCGAAGGCCTCGGCAACCAGTTCCTGGCCAACATCCGCGAGTGCGACGCGATCGTGCATGTGGTCCGCTGCTTTGAAAATGAAAACATCATCCACGTCGAAGGCAGCATCGACCCGGCGAGAGACATCGAGACGATCGAGCTCGAGCTCATCTTCGCGGATCTTGAAGTGCTGGAGCGCCGTATCAGCAAGACCGCCAAGACGGCCAAGTCCGGCGCGAGCAAGGACGCGAAGCGCGAGTATGACCTGCTCCTTGAGCTCAAGGCGCATCTTGAGAACGGACAGAAAGCCATCAGCTTTATCCCGGACGACGAGGAGAACGTGAAGTTCAAGGCGAGCCTGGATCTTCTGACCGACAAGCCGGTGATCTACGCCGCGAACGTGGAGGATTCGGACCTCGCGGACGACGGGGCTTCCAACAAATACGTTGCAAAGGTGAGAGAGATCGCCGCAAACGAGGGGGCTGAGGTGTTTGTCATTTCCGCTCAGATCGAGGAGGAGATCGCGGAACTTGACGACGATGAGAAGCAGGAGTTCCTTGCCGATCTCGGCATCGAGAAGTCCGGTCTCGAGAAGCTGATCGCGGCCAGCTACCATCTGCTCGGCCTCATGAGCTTCCTCACTACCGGCGAGGATGAGACCCGCGCCTGGACGATCCCGATCGGCTGCAAGGCGCCGAAGGCGGCCGGCAAGATCCACTCGGATTTCGAGCGCGGCTTCATCAAGGCGGAGGTCATCAACTATAAGGAGCTTCTCGAGGCAGGCTCCTACGCGGCAGCCCGCGAGAAAGGTCTCATCCGCATTGAGGGCAAGGAGTATGTGGTCCGCGACGGGGACGTCATCCTGTTCCGCTTCAATGTCTGATAAGGATAGAGGCATAAGAGATGGATTACAATATCAATTTTCCGAATCTGGGCATTTACCTTCCTCATGTCGGAAAAAATCTCAGTATCGGGGGCTTCACGATCGCCTACTACGGGATCGTGATCGCCGTCGGGATGCTGCTGGCCTCGCAGGTCGTAATGTGGCGGGCAAAGGAACTGGGAGAGAACCCGGATGATTATCTCGACGTCTTTCTGGTGACGATCGTGGTCGGCATCATCGGTGCGAGAGTGTACTATGTGGTCTTCGCCTGGGATGCCTACAAGGACGATATCCTCTCGGTTTTCAATATCCGGGAGGGCGGCCTTGCAATCTACGGGGGAATCATTTTCGGAATTCTGGCGATCTACTTTATGAGCCGGTTTAAGAAAATAAAGCCCGGCAAAGCCTTTGAAGCCGCTGCCATGGCCGTTCCGATCGGGCAGATCCTTGGCCGCTGGGGCAACTTCTTCAACCGGGAGGCATTCGGCGGCTACACGGACAGCCTCTTTGCGATGCAGCTTCCGGTCTCGGCGGTGCGGCAGCACGAGATCACGGCGGAGATGTGGGAGCATGCGGCAGAGCTTGACGGCATCACCTATATCCAGGTGCATCCGACGTTTCTTTACGAGAGTGTCTGGAATGTGGGGGTTCTCATTTTCCTCTTTCTGGTGAGAAAGAAGACGAAGTTTGACGGCGAGCTCTTCCTCTGGTACCTCGCCGCCTACGGTTTCGGGCGTTTTCTGATCGAGCCGCTCAGGACCGACCAGCTGCTTGTCCCGGGGACAGCGATCCCGGTATCCATGATCGTGGCCGCGGTCTGCGTGGCCTGCGGTATCGGCTTCAGCATCCTCGGACGGAAGAGAGCAGGGGGGCGAAGTGGGGGATCCTCTTCCCAAAAATGATGCCGCAATCGAACGAAGGTTCACTGTAATATTTAACAAAATTTATTTTGAATTATCCGGCGTTTGCACGGAAATGCACAATATATTGGGCTTGAATGATGATTCAACTACCATATATTGCGGTTTTCCGGGGCGAACGCCGGATTTTTTTATTTCCATAAGCCTCTTGCAATTCCCAAAATTGTGTCGTAGAATGTAGCTATGTGGGGGGAAGTGGTAGAAGAACCCCATAAAGTGGGAGATAAGAGATGTTCATTGGGTCGTTCAGACATTCCGTAGACGGAAAGGGGAGAATGATCATCCCCTCGAAGTTCAGGGAGATGATCGGCAAGGAGACACTGTATGTGACCGGTGCCTTTGCTGATAATTTGTCCGTCTACACGGAGTCCGCGTTCCGGGAACACACCAGGTCTCTCACGGAGATCAGCAGCACCGATGATGATATGATGGATCTCAAGAACTACATCCTCTCCTCCACACGGGAAGTAAGCCTTGACCCTCAGGGGAGGATCCTGCTGCCGCAGGATTTGAGGGAAGAAGCTGCTATCGGCAAGGAAGCGGTCGTGGTCGGATCGGACGATTATTTTACGATCTGGAGCGCGGAGCGCTGGGACGAGGAGTGCCGCAAGAAGTTCCGCTCGAAGGAAGAGATGCGGAAGAAGGCAAGAGCTCTTGGCATAAGATTCTGACAGGAAAGGAGTTTTATGGAATTCCATCACAAATCTGTACTGCTTGATGAGGTGATCGAAAACCTGCTCATACGCCCGGAAGGCATTTATGCGGACGGGACCCTGGGCGGAGGAGGTCATTCGGAAGCTATACTGGCACACCTTTCATCTACCGGTAAACTTATCGGGATCGACAGAGATCTCGCTGCAATTACGGCGGCCGGGGAGCGGCTGGCGCCTTACGGTGACAAAGTCACGATCGTAAGGGGAAACTACAGTGAGATGCCGGAGATCCTGGGCGCACTATCGATCAGCCGGGTCGACGGGATCGTGCTTGATCTCGGCGTATCCTCCTACCAGCTGGACACGGCGGAGAGAGGGTTTTCCTACATGGCGGATGCGCCGCTGGACATGAGGATGGACCAGCGGGAGAGCCGTACGGCGGCGGACCTTGTGAACGAGGCTCCGGAAGCCGAACTCTATCGAATCATCCGCGATTACGGGGAGGACCGCTTTGCAAAGAACATTGCGAAGCACATCGTTATGGAGCGGAGCCGAAAGAAAATCGAGACGACTGGGGAGTTAGCCTCGATCATAAAGGCATCCATTCCGATGAAGTTCCAGAAGACGGGAGGCCATCCGGCCAAACGAACCTTTCAGGCACTGCGCATCGAGCTGAATGGGGAGCTTTCGGCTCTCAGCGACAGCCTGGACGGTATGATCGATCTTCTTAACGACGGGGGAAGGCTGTGCGTGATCACGTTTCATTCTCTGGAAGACCGGATCGTGAAGTCGGTTTTTCGGAAAAATGAAAACCCCTGCACCTGCCCGCCGGAATTTCCGGTATGCGTGTGCGGGAAGAAGCCCAAGGGCCGCGTGATCACCAGAAAGCCGATTCTGCCCTCGGAGGAAGAGATGGAGGCGAATCCGAGATCGAAGAGCGCCAAGCTCAGGGTGTTTGAACGGCACCTTGAGGAATAAGGGAATGACTGGGGAGTACATTCCTTAAAAAGGGGGACTCGTGATGAAACGGGATGCTGTATTTAGCGGCGGGAAACCTTCCGCCGCACGGATGGGGAGCGGCAGCTACATATTTGAAGGCAGCGCCGTAAGACGTGCGGAAGAAGTTTCCCGCCCTGTAAAAAAGAGAAATGACGAGTCTTATCGAAAGAGACAGATTGCAAAGAGAGCCGAGCGCGCACGGCGTGAGGCAAGAGCTGATTTTCTCGTACTCATGCTGTCGGCGGTGCTGCTCATGGCGGCGGGAGCATTTTTCCTGACGATGAAGCACACGGTGTCGGTGCAGACAGAGGTGATCAGGGATCTTGAGACAAAGGCTCTGAACAGTCGAAATACGAGTGAGGCGCTGGCGGATGAGGCCGCCGCACAGATCGGTATGGAAGAGCTGGTCCGGATCGCGAAGGAAGAGTACGGAATGAGCTATCCGGGAGCGGACCAGATCGTGTATGCGGGGACGGGAACCGGTGCTCATATAAACGGGAGTGACGATAATGCGGCATAAACGCGGTGGCTTCCTGAGCCGAAGCGGTAAACCGGGACGAATAATGTTAATGAAGCTGGCAGGATCCTTTTTGGCGGTCCTGCTTGTTTTCGTATGCCTGCTTCTGCGCGTTCTCTATATCGACGCCGTGAAGGGGGAGGAGTACAGCGAGAAGGTCCTGGAGAGGACAAGAAACATGTATCTGCAGGCGCCCATCGTTGCGCGCCGCGGCGATATCCTTGACACAAACGGCAATGTGCTGGCGACCTCGGCGAAAAAATACCGGATCATCATGGATGTGAAGCTGATCGGATCGACGGAGATCAGGGACGGACAGGAGATACAGCCGTATCTCGAGCCCACCTTAAGGGCGCTTGTGGGTGTCTACGGGTTTGACAGGGAGGATCTTCTGGGCATTTTTACACAGGAGAAAAAGAAGGACCTGCGCTACTATGCCCTGCGCACGGTAAACTCGGAGGACGGAGGAGGAAAGGCGATCATTCTCAGTGTCAGCGACAAGGAACGCTTCTCCCTCTACCTGAGCAATCTTGACGAGCAGATCGAAGTCGCAAAGAACGCGCTTAAGGAAATCCCCGATGATGAGGAACACGTTTTGGAGCGCGCACAGGCGAAGGCCAGACTTGACGGCCCCGCGTCTGAGAAGAAGGGAATCGTGGGCATTAGCTTTGAGGAGATCTATGAGAGGCAGTACCCGTTCGGGTCTCTCGGCGTGGAAGTGATCGGCCTTGCCTCGAAAGAGGGAGGCGCATCCGGCTACGGCCTCGAGAGCTACTACAATGACGAACTGACCGGGCAGGAGGGGAGGCGCTACTCCTACTGGAATGAGGACGCCTCCGATTACATTCAGCGGAGTATCATCCAGCCTGCCCCCGGGAATACCCTCGTCACATCCCTCGACATCAACATCGAGCGGATGGTGAAGGAGGAGATCGACCGCTACATGGACCTCTACGACAACTATGTGGAGGAGCGGCAGGCTGCGGACCATGTCGGCGTGATCGTGATGAACCCGCAGAACGGACAGGTGCTCGCGATGGCCGCCGACGGCAGCTTTGACCCGAATATGTCCGCAGATACACCGAAGGGCGATGAGACGATGCTGAAGGTGCTGGCCAATTACTGCATTTCCGCAGGCTATGAGCCCGGCTCGACGATCAAGCCTGTGACGGTCTGCGCAGCACTGGAGACGGGCTGCATCTCGGAGGAAGCCTTCTTTATGTGCGACGGCTTCGAGATGTTTGACGACACAAAGATCAAGTGCGCGGAGGAGGACGGCCACGGGCTGCTCTCGCTCACGGAAGTCATCAGTAATTCCTGCAACGACGGCATCATGCAGCTCGCCGCGAAAACCGGCAAGGAAAACCTGAACCGCTACCAGCACGCGTTCGGTTTCGGGGCAAAGACGGGGATCGACCTCTCGGGGGAGGCTTCCGGCATCCTGTTCCGGGAAAATGAAATGAGCAACGTCGAACTTGCGACGGCGGCTTTCGGCCAGGGTATCAACTGCACGATGATCCAGGAGGCCGCGGCGATCGCTTCGATTGCAAACGGCGGCAGCTGGTACAGACCTTCGGTCGTGCGCGAGGTCCGCGACGCGGACGGCGTGACGATCCGGGAGAAGGATGCACTGCTCGAGAGAAAGACGGTGTCCCCGGAAAATGCGGAGTTCGTAAAGAATGCGATGCGGGAGGCCGTGGAATCCGGAACCGCCCGCTACGCGAAGGTGAACGGCTATTCCATGGGCGGAAAGACCGGAACGGCGGAGAAGCTTCCCCGCGGAAAAGGAGATTATCTGGTCTCCTTCATCGGGTTCGTTCCCTACGAGAACCCACAGCTGCTCATTTACGTGGTCGTGGACGAGCCGAATCTCGCGGCGCAGGACGACAGCCGCTTCCCTCAGTGGATCGCGAGGAATATTCTGGAGAAGATCCTGCCCTACATGGGAATAGAGCCGGATGAGGAGCTTCGGGAAGAAAATGAGATCCTTCTTTCTGACATAGATAACCCTTAAGGGATTGCATCCCGGGCATTTTCGTAGTAAACTAGAAGGCCGCAAATCATCTTTTGAAGGAGAGATACGTATGTTTTCAGTATTCGATCTGGTTCCGGCGTTCATCGCGTTCGGGATCACGGCAGCGCTCGGTCCGGTCATCATCCCGTTCCTGATCCGCCTTAAGGCAGGGCAGACCGAGCGGGAGCTCGGCGTTGAGGCGCATAAGAAGAAGACCGGTACGCCGACCATGGGAGGCATCATGTTCCTCGTGGCCATCACGGTGGCGGGCCTGCTGTTCATTTCCCGCTATCCGCGCACGGGCCCGATCCTGTTCTTAACGCTTGCCTACGGACTTCTGGGCTTCCTCGATGATTACCTGAAGGTAGTGAAGAAGCGCTCCGACGGCCTCTTTCCGCTGGAGAAGTTCGGCCTTCAGCTCGTGATCATCCTTGTCTTCGGCATCTATATCGCCCGGTTTACGGATGTATCCATGGTGCTGCGCATCCCGTTTACGGGCGGCAGGTCGCTTGATATCGGGCTGCTCAAATGGCCGCTTCTTGTTTTCGCCATCGGCGGGACCGTGAACGGCGTCAATTTCACGGACGGCGTGGACGGACTGGCGGCTTCCGTGACGGCTGTGGTGGCTGCATTTTTCGCGATTGCCTCGGTCATGCTCGGCGGCGGCGTCGCACCGATCTGCTCCGCGGTCCTCGGCGGCCTTCTGGGCTTTCTGGTCTACAATGCCCATCCGGCGAAGGTCTTCATGGGTGATACCGGCTCGCTCGCGCTCGGCGGCTTCGTCATCGGGACCGCGTACATGCTGGATATGCCTCTCTACGTGCTGATCGTGGGGCTCATTTATGTCGTCGAGGTACTTTCGGTCATGCTGCAGGTCGGTTACTTTAAGCTGACCCACGGAAAGAGAATTTTCAAGATGGCTCCGATCCACCACCATTTCGAGCTTTCGGGCTGGTCGGAGACCCAGGTCGTCGCAAACTTCACGACGGCGACCGTGCTTTGTGCGATTCTGGCGCTGATTGCCATTTAAGAAAGGCATATGAATATGGAACTTAAAGGAAAAAACGTACTTGTCTTCGGAGCCGGAAAGAGCGGGATCGGAGCGGCTGAACTTCTTCTTTCGCTTGACGCCTGCCCGGTGCTTTTTGACGGAAATAAAAACCTCGATCCTCTCAAGATGAAAGAGGGTTTAAGCTGCCCGGAAAAGGCTGTCGCTTACACCGGGACTTTGCCGGAGGAGGTTATTCAAAGCCTCGCGCTTGCGGTGCTGAGCCCGGGCATCCCGACGGACTGCGCGGATGTCCTGGCGCTTAAGAGAGCGGGAATCCCGGTCATCGGCGAGATCGAGCTTGCATGGCGGGCCCAGAAGGGCAGAGTCCTCGGCGTGACCGGAACGAACGGGAAGACGACGACCACGTCGCTTCTCGGCGCAATCATGCAGGATGCATGCCCGGAGGCCTATATCGTGGGCAACATCGGGAATTCATTTGCGGGAGCGGTCCCGGGAAGCACGGAGAACGCGGTGTTTGTCGCGGAGCTCTCCAGCTTCCAGCTTGAGACCTGCGATACCTTCCACCCGGCGGTCTCCGCGATCCTCAATATCACCGAGGACCATATGAACCGCCACCACACGATGGAAGAGTATATCCGCTGCAAGGAGCTGATCACGAAGAACCAGACGAAGGAGGATACCTGCGTCCTGAATTACGAGGATCCGGTCCTGCGCGAGTTCGGCGAGAAGGCATGTCCGGCCGACGTCTTCTGGTTCTCGTCCCAGCGCTTTATACCGGACGGCATCTGCATGGACGGGACAAAGATCCTGGTCACAAGGGGCGGACGGCATGAGGTCCTGCTCGACACGGAGGACCTGCTGCTTCCGGGCACCCACAACCATGAAAACGTGATGGCTGCCGCAGCCATGGCCATGGCGGCCGGCGTATCTCTCCCGGAGATTGCCGCAACCTGCCTCCGCTTTAAGCCGGTCCCGCACAGGATCGAGTACGTGGCGGAAAAGCGGGGCGTTGTCTGGTACAACGACTCCAAGGGAACCAATCCGGACGCTGCGATAAAGGGGATCCTTGCGATGAAGCGGCCGACGCTGCTCATCGGAGGCGGCTACGACAAGGGCTCCGATTACCGCGAGTGGATAAACTGCTTCGGCGGCAGGGTGAAATGGTTCGTCCTCGAGGGGAAGACCAGGTTTGCCATCCGGGATGCGGCGCTCTCCTGCGGCTTCCCGGAGGATAAGATCGTGCTCTTTGAGACGATGCGGGAGTCGATGGACTTCTGCCGCGATCACGCGGAGGCGGGCGATGCGGTCCTTCTTTCCCCGGCCTGCGCCTCCTGGGGCGAGTTCCCGAATTATGAAGTAAGGGGAGACGAGTTTAAGAAATATGTCAGGGAAGAGATTGCGGAGTAAGAAAAGAAAGAAGAGGAGCACCCTTCCTATTGCGGTGCTTCGCTTTGCCGTGCTTCTTCTTGTGCTGATCTTAGCCGTGACCGTGGTCTTCCTTCGGGTGGAGACGATCCTGGTCTCAGGTAATCACCACGAGAGCGCCGAAGAGGTGAGGAGCGCCGTGCTTGAGCGGGCGCCCGGAGGGAGCCTGATCCTTGCCTGCCTCATGAATAACGGCCGCGGCGTGCCCGGACTTCCCTTTGTCGATTCGCTGGACGTCTCGGTCACGGACACGGGAACGCTCAGCGTAACCGTGAGGGAGAAGAAGGCGGTCGGCTGCTTTGCCGCGGGAGATGCCTTCTGGTACTTTGATGCAGACGGAACACTGCTCTTTTCACAGGCGGTCCCTGAGGAGAAGAATGAAGGGCATTTCATTCCGATGTGCGAGGGAATCCCTCTCCCGAAGGATAAAAAAAGCGGAGAAGTCAAGGCACCCGTTTCCGGGATGAGCCTCGAGATCAGGAAGTCCTTCTTTGAGGATATCCGGGCGGTGCAGAACTGGTGCGGGAGCGAGGGCGTCTTTCCGGATCTCATTTCCTTTGATGAAAATGAAAACATGACGCTAGTCTTCGGAGACCTTAAGGTTCTCATGGGAAGCTTTGACGATATTTCGGTCAAGCTCGCGGTTCTGACGGGCCTTATGCCGGATATTTCCGCCCGCACGGGCACTCTGGACCTTAAAAATTACGACGGAACGCAAAAAGATATCTATTTCTTTTGAAAAAATTCTTGATAAAACGCGCCAAAACTCTTATCATAGTATTGGTGCGGTATTTTGATGAACAAGTATATGTTTCGCCCGGGAGGGCGGTTATAAGGAGGAATTTGTTTTGTTAGAGATCACTACGAACGAATCGGAAGCAGCTGCAAGAATTATCGTTGTGGGTGTCGGCGGCGGCGGAAACAACGCTGTCAACCGCATGGTGGATGAGACGATCGGCGGTGTCGAATTTGTCGGCGCGAATACCGATAAGCAGGCTCTCTCCATCTGCAAGGCTCCGACGGTTGTTCAGATCGGCGAAAAGGTTACCAAGGGTCTGGGTGCCGGCGGCAGACCGGAAGTCGGCGAGCAGGCTGCAATGGAAAGCGAAGATGAGATCCGCGATCTCCTTGAAGGCGCGGATATGGTATTTGTCACCTGCGGTATGGGCGGCGGCACAGGCACGGGCGCGGCTCCGGTCGTGGCCAGGATCGCCAAGGATCTCGGCTGCCTGACAGTCGGCGTCGTCACGAAGCCGTTCCGCTTCGAGGCAAAGAAGCGCATGGACAATGCCCTCACCGGTATCGAAAAGCTGAAAGACAATGTGGATACCCTCATCGTTATCCCGAACGACAAGCTGCTCGAGATCGTTGACCGCAGAACAACCATGCCGGAAGCTCTGAAGAAGGCCGATGAGGTCCTTCAGCAGGCTGTCCAGGGCATCACGGACCTGATCAACCAGCCGGCCCTCATCAACCTCGACTTCGCGGACGTTCAGACCGTCATGACGGATGCGGGCATCGCCCACATCGGTATCGGCGAGTCCAGGGGCGACAACAAGGCGCTCGAGGCAGTTCAGCAGGCAGTGGAGAGCCCGCTTCTCGAGACATCCATCCAGGGTGCGGAGAAGGTCATCATCAACATCCGCGGCGATATCTCCCTCATGGATGCCAACGATGCGGCAAGCTATGTCCAGGATATCACCGGCGACGACGCCAACATCATCTTCGGCGCCATGTACGATGATTCCGTCGCAGATGCCTGCACGATCACGGTCATCGCAACGGGTCTTACCGACACGAACGCAAGACCGAAGAAGGAAGAGAAGCCGGCCCCGAAGGCAGCTGCTCCGGAAGAGAAGCCGATGCCGAAGCTTGTGAAGCCCGCCTACAATCAGTACAAGGCGCAGGCTCCGCAGATCGATTTTCAGCAGACTCCGGTGAAGAGCAATGTTGAGAAGCAGGACATCCAGATCCCGGATTTCCTGAAGAGGAAATAAGGCATGAAATGCCCCTTTTGCGGAAACGATAATACGAAGGTAGTGGATTCACGTCCGGTCGACGACAACACCGCGATCCGCCGGAGACGTCTCTGCGACGTCTGCGGGAAGCGCTTCACCTCCTATGAGAAGGTGGAGCTGTCTCCGCTCATGGTCGTCAAGAAGGACCAGAACCGTGAGCTCTTTGACCGTGCCAAGATCGAGGACGGCGTGCTTCGTGCCTGCCACAAACGGCCCGTCTCCGCGAGCCAGATCAAGGATCTGGTGGACTCCGTCGAGACTGAAGTCTACAACTCCGGGGAGCGCGAGATCGACAGCTCCTACATCGGCGAGCTGGTCATGGAGAAGCTGAAGGATTTGGATGCGGTCGCCTACGTGCGATTCGCCAGTGTCTACCGCGAATTCAAGGACATCGATTCGTTTATGGAAGCCCTGAAAAAAATTATCAGGTAAAATGAAAGGCACGGCTCCGGCCGTGTCTTTTTGTATAAAAAATTATTTCCCGTGATATCTTTCTATGGTATAATAAGCACAGTTCATGCTAAAAGGAGGGACTTATGAAACGAGTACTGCTGAAGCTCTCCGGTGAGGCACTCGCCGGCGAAAAGAAGACGGGCTTTGATGAGGCAACTGTCCGCGGTGTTGCGGAGCAGGTCAAAATGATTATGGATGAAGGCTGTGAGGTCGGCATCGTGATCGGAGGAGGCAACTTCTGGAGGGGACGCTCCTCGAAGGCGTTCGACCGGTCAAAAGCCGACCAGATCGGAATGCTGGCAACGGTGATGAACTGTCTCTATGTGTCGGAGATCTTCCGCACGATCGGCCTTAAGACCGAGATACTGACACCGTTTGCGGTGGGCTCCTTCACGAAGCTGTATTCAAGAGATCTGGCGGAGGAGTCTCTTACCGCCGGAAAAGCGGTATTTTTCGCAGGCGGAACCGGACATCCGTACTTCTCGACGGATACGGCTACGGTCCTCCGCGCGGTGGAGATCGGAGCGGAGATGATCCTGCTCGCCAAGTCGGTCGACGGCGTCTATGACAGCGACCCGAAGACCAACCCGAACGCGAAGAAGTTCAGCGAGATCTCCATCAGTGAGGTCGTGGAGAGAGGTCTCGGCGTTGTCGACGGGGCGGCCGCGGTCATCGCGAAGGAGAACAAAATGCCGATGCTGGTTTTCGAACTTGACGGGAAAGACAGCATCGCCAGAGCGGCCAAGGGTGTAATTGACGGGACCGTGGTCACCGTATAAATAGAAGGAGGCAAACATGAACGAAAGAATTAAGGTCTATGAAGAGAAGATGACGAAGACCATGAAGAACCTTGAGGAAGAACTGCAGTCTGTTCGTGCCGGCAGGGCGAATCCGCACGTTCTGGACAAGGTGACGGTCGACTACTACGGAACGCCGACCCCGATTGCTTCCGCAGCTTCCGTCTCGGTCCCCGAGGCGAGAATGATCCAGATCCAGCCGTGGGAGCCGAAGATGGTCAAGCCGATCGTCAAGGCGATTCAGAAGTCCGATATCGGCATCAACCCGAGCGATGACGGCCGCGTGATCCGCCTGATCTTCCCGGAACTCAACGAGGAGAGACGTAAACAGCTGGTCAAGGACGTCAAGAAGAAGGGCGAGCAGGCGAAGGTTGCCTGCAGAAATATCCGCCGCGATGGAAACGACATGCTGAAGAAAGCCAAAAAGTCCGAGGACGTCTCTGAGGACGATATCAAGGACGCCGAGGAGGAGCTTCAGAAGATCACCGATAAGTTCATCAAGAAGGTTGATGACGCGGTCGAGGCCAAGACAAAGGAGCTCATGACGATCTGATGAAGAAAATTGCCGTTTTGGGATCCACCGGCTCGATCGGGACCCAGACTCTGGACGTGGTCCGCACCCATCCGGAGCTCTTCTCGGTCGCCGCGATCTCCTGTGACAGAAATATAGAGATGGCAGAGCGTCAGGCGCGGGAAATGAAACCCGCGCTTTGCGCCGTTTACGACAAAGAGGCAGCGAAGGTTCTGGCCGGACGCCTCGCCGATACGGATATCCGCGTCGTCTCCGGCATGGAGGGGCTTATTGAACTTGCCGAGCTGCCCGAGGCGGATATCCTGGTCACGGCAATCGTCGGGATGATCGGGATACGGCCGACCATAGCGGGCATCAAGGCCGGCAAGGACATCGCGCTTGCGAACAAGGAGACGCTGGTGACGGCCGGCCATATCATTATGCCGCTCGTGAAGGAGAAGGGCGTAAAGCTGCTGCCGGTCGATTCGGAGCATTCCGCCATCTTCCAGTCCCTGATGGGACGCCATGATTCGAAGATCCGCCGGATCCTGCTCACGGCTTCGGGCGGGCCTTTCCGCGGGCGGAGCTTTGAGGAACTGAAAAATGTTACGGTCCGGGAGGCCCTGGCCCATCCGACGTGGACAATGGGGCCGAAGATCACGGTCGACTCGGCAACCATGGTCAACAAAGGCCTTGAGGTCATCGAGGCAAAGTGGCTCTTTGACGTGCCGGCGGACGATATCGAGGTCCTGATCCAGCCCCAGAGCCTGATTCACTCGGCTGTCGAGTACGAGGACGGCTCCATCATCGCCCAGCTGGGGCCCTCGGATATGCGCATTGCGATCCAGTATGCGCTCACCTATCCGACCCACCTGCCTTCGCCGGCGGTCCCGCTTGATTTCACAAAGATTTCCGGCATGACGTTCGGCCAGCCGGACAACGAGGTGTTCAGGGGCCTTCCGCTTGCGCGCCGGGCGATCGCCGAGGGCGGCTCCATGCCGACGGCATTCAATGCCGCCAATGAGTGGGCGAACGCGATGTTCCGCCGGGATGAGATTCATTTTACGGACATCTATGACGTGATCGAGGAAGCCATGGACCGGCATACGGTCATCCCGGAGCCCTCGGTCGACGAGATCTTCGCTGTTCAGGAGGAGATCGACGCCTACTTCGGAGAAAAACTTCTTCACAAATCTTAAGTAAGGGGATTTTTATGTTCAAGACGAGACTTATCAGCGGGATCATTCTGATCGTTCTGGCGCTTGCCACGATCCTGCCCGGGGGGCTGCCGCTGCTTCTGATGGTCGGATTTATCTCCGTCGTCGGCATGCTGGAGTTCTACGGAGCCATGAATGTGATCCGGCGGAATAAGGCGCAGGTGCCGGCTGCCGGCAAGGAGTACGAGGCGAAGGATCCGAACGCCCTTAAAAGCCAGGTGAGGGAGCCGATGAACGCGCTGGCGGCGGCAGGGCTTGTCGGGGCGGTCAATTATCTCGTTCTGATTGCCTACGCCCCGAAACCTTACTATCTCTTCGGGGTCGTCGGCACGCTGACTCTGCTTCTTGCGGTCTATGTGTTTACGTTTCCGCGGTTCCACGTCGATCAGGTGGTGGCCGCGTTTGCGGGAATGGTCTATGTGGCGGTCACGCTGGGCTTCATCTATCTGACCCGCATGGCGTATGACGGGCATGTGCTGGTCTGGCTGATCTTTTTAAGCTCCTGGGGGGCAGACACCTGCGCCTACTGCGTGGGGAGACTCCTCGGGCGGCACAAGATGGCGCCGATCCTCTCGCCGAAAAAATCGGTCGAGGGAGCGGTCGGAGGCGTTCTCGGCGCGGGCCTTCTGGGGCTTGCCTACGGGTCGTATCTGGGCCGGCAGGGATGGATCTATTTTCTCATCTGTTCGGTCGGCGCGCTGATCTCCATGGTCGGGGATCTCGCGGCTTCCGGCATCAAGCGGGACAAGGGCATCAAGGACTACGGGGACCTGATCCCGGGCCACGGCGGGATCCTGGACCGCTTTGACAGCGTTATATTTACGGCTCCGGTCATCTATTTCCTTTCCATTCTGCTGATCAGAGTCTGACAACGGAGGTTTTAGCTGTTAATGAAATGGATCATTGCATTTCTGATCTTTTCAATTCTTATTCTGTTTCATGAATTCGGACATTTTATCGTCGCGAAGATGTCAGGCGTCGACGTCGTGGAGTTCTCCATGGGATTCGGGCCGCGCATCTTCTCCACAGTCCGGGGCGGAACCCGCTACTCCTTCAAGGCGCTGCTCTTCGGCGGCTCCTGTGAAATGAAAGGCATGTACGACGACCTCGATGAGGACGATCCGAAGGCCCTTGAGGCAAAACGCATGGAGGAGGGCTCCTTCCAGAGCGCATCCATCGGGAAGAGGATCGCGATCATTTTTGCCGGGCCGCTCTTTAATTTCATTCTCGCCTTTGTCGGGGCGGTGATCATCATGAGCGCGATCGGCTACGATCCCGCCGAGGTGGTCGCGGTTTCGGAGGAGTCGCCCGCCTATGAGGCCGGCCTCCGGCCCGGCGATGTGATCACGGAGTTCATGGGCGGCCATGTGGATATCGGCCGCGACGTGGCGAACTGGTTCACCTTCCACGACCTTAAGGAGAGCGATACGGTCACGGTGTCCTACACCCGTGACGGGAAGAAATATAAGGCTTCGTTTGCGCCTTATGTCTATGTCCGCTACATGATGGGCCTCACCTACACACTGAGCTCCGAGACGGCCCATGTCGATTCGGTTGGAGAGAACTCTCCGCTGGCGGAGGCCGGGGTTAAGGCCGGCGATGTCATCACCGCGATCGACGGAAATGAGATCACCACCGCCCAGTCCATGCACGATTACTTTGACGCACATCCGCTGGACGGATCGGAAGTAACGCTCACGATCGAGCGGGAAGGGAATACATTTGAGACAACACTTGTTCCCTACGAGAGCCGCCAGGCGCTGACGGGCTTTTCCTACAATCTCGGGCGCGTGCCGACAAACGCGATCGGCGTCATAAAGTACAGCCTGATCGAGATCCGCTACTGGATCACGACGGTCATCAAGTCTCTCGGAGGCATGTTCACGGGCCGTTTCGGTGCGGAGGACCTGTCCGGGCCGGTCGGCGTCGTCGATATCGTGGGAACCACCTATGAGGAGGTGAAGGAGGAGGGCTTCTTCATGACCTTCCTCAACATGGTCAACCTGCTCATCCTGCTCTCGGCCAACCTGGGCGTGATGAACCTTCTGCCGATCCCCGCTCTGGACGGCGGAAGACTGGTCTTCCTGCTCTATGAGCTGATCTCCGGAAAGCCGGTCAACCGGAAAGTGGAGATGGCGGTCCAGTCGGCCGCGGCGCTGGCGCTTATCGTTCTGATGGTGTATGTGATGTACAACGATGTCCTCAGGATCATCGGCAGATGAGGTGTTTTTTTGGATAAGGTAATGAATATTTTCAGAAGTGAAGAGGGCAGAAGGAGGCTTCTTATGACGCTGGCGGGGGTTCTCATCGCCGGCTTCAGCGTGGGACTCTTTAATTTCTCGGGATTCGGGATGGATCCCTTTCAGGTGTTCGCCCACGGGCTGAACAACCTTGTCCCTCTTTCCTACGGTCTTTTCTATTCGCTGGTGAACGCGGTCCTTCTGGTGATCGTCTTCTTTATGGACAGGACGAAGATCGGGCTCGGAACGCTCATCAACCTGTTTCTTCTCGGGTATGTGGTGGATTTCTCCTCTGCACTCTGGGCACGGCTGATCCCGCATCCGTCTGTCCTTGTCCGCGCGGTATTTCTTATACTCGGGATCGTCATCATGTGCTTCGGTTCCGCTCTTTATTTTACCGGGGATCTGGGGGTCTCGACCTACGATGCGATCGCGCTGGTCCTCTCCAGAGAGAAAAAGTGGGATTTCAGGATCACCCGCATCTCGACGGATGTGATCTGCACGGTGCTGGGCGTCCTGACCGGGGCTGTGGCCGGCATCGGGACGATCGTGACGGCCTTCTTCATGGGGCCGCTCATCGAGTTCTACAACAGGACGGTTGCCCGCCCGTTCCGCTCAGGGAAGGCGGCGAAGTGAAATACAGTTGCGGAGTTTTCATTTTCATAGTATGATAGAAGAAATTAGAGACAGGGTCTCTTACAAGTAATTCATAAGGAGGCTTTTATGAAGATCTTTATCTGCGAAAAGTGCGGAAACATGGTGGAACTGCTTCAGAAAGGCACATGTCCGGTGAAGTGCTGCGGTGAGCCGCTAAAGGAGCTCATCCCGAACACGACCGATGCGGCAAATGAAAAGCACGTTCCGGTCGTCACGGTGAACGGGAACGAGATCACGGTGAAGGTCGGTGAAGTCGAGCACCCGATGATGGAGAAGCACTATATCAATTTCATCGCGGTCGAGACCACGAAGGGCGTCATGAGAAAGAATCTTGCCCCGGGCGAGGCGCCGATCGCAAAGTTTGTGCTCGCCGATGGCGAAGAGTATGTGGCAGCCTACGAGTACTGCAATCTGCACGGCCTCTGGAAAGCCTGATAAAAGACCTAAAGCGGTGAAGCTCACTTGAGATCTCACCATGAAACTAATCGGATGGGGAAGGGAGAATCATGAACGATATTATTCTTGAGGGCTTTATGGGCTCGGGAAAGAGCACAATCGGCAGGATCATCGCAAAGAAGCTGAATCTGCCCCTTGTGGATGTCGATAAGAAAGTCTCCGGCAAGCTTGGAATGAAGCCTGTGGAGGTCTACGACCGGTTTGGGGACAGCTATTACCGTGCGATGGAGACGGTGGCCCTGAACGACCTCATTGAGGAGGGAAAGCCCGCGGTGATCGTTCTGGGAAGCGGCCTCGCACTCATGGAACAGAATGATGCATACCTGAAGGCGCTCGGAAAGGTATATTACCTTAAGATTCCGGCATCTCAGGCGGTTGCGCGCATTTCGAAAAATGACAAGCACTCCTGGCTGCAGGATGATGATCTTACGGATCATGTCCTCAAGATGATGAAGGAACGCGAACCCTCCTATGTCAGGATCGCCGATATGACGATCCCGACCGAGGGAAAGACAAATGAGGAGATCGCCGATATTATCTTAGCGGCTCATCAAAAACAAGACGCCTGATTTCGGGTACGGGCATGGTCCGGCCGGTCCAGATGCGGAAGGAGGCGGCTCCCTGCAGAAGAAGCATGGGAAGACCGTTTTCCGTCCGGCAGCCGGCGGACCCGGCCATCGAAAGAAGCAGTGTCTTGCGCGGGTTATAAATGATGTCCATGACATCCGGGCGGGATGCGAGGAAGGAGATATCCGGCACAAGACAGCCGGCGTCCTCGGCACCGCCTTTTTTCATGCCCACGCTCGAGGCGTTGACAAGGAGGCCGCAGGACCCGATTTTCTCCTTAAGAAGAGCCTGGTCGGCCAGGGGAAGTATTTCGATCCCGCAGGAGGAGTGGGGCGAAAGCTTTTCGGCGAGCGCTTCCGCCTTTTTGCCCGATTCCGGGCGGTTGTAGAAGACGGAGATGTGCGCGGCTCCGGCAAGGGCCGATGCGATGAGGATTGCAGAGGCGGCGCCGCCGGTTCCGAGGAGGACCAGGGAGGCATTTTCCACGGCAAATCCGGCCTCTTTAGCCGCATCGAGGAAGCCTCTTCCGTCGGTGGTGTCCCCGAGCAGCTTTCCACCGACATTTTTGACGGTGTTGACCGAGCCTCCGATCCGGGACTCGAGCGACAGCTCATCGCAGAGACCGCACATCGCGGATTTGACGGGCATCGTGCAGTTCCACCCGGAGGCGCCTTCGGCGAGGAGCCGGGAGACGGCGTCCTTAAGCTCAGGAACGCCCGCGGTGACGAGCCCGTAGTGCGCGTCGATCCCAAGGAGGGAGAATGCGGTGTTGTGCATGGCCGGCGAGAGACTGTGGGATACAGGGTCGCCGATGAGATAATAATTTTGCATGGCTGCTCCTTTTTGGTAAACAGGTTTTAATTTGCGGTATATTGTAACACATGGATAAAAAAATGAAAACATTAACCATCAAAAACGTCACGTTCGGCTCCGGGATCCCGAAGATCGCGGTGCCTGTCACGGATACGGACCCGGAGAAGATCGTCCGAAATGCGGAGGCCGCAAAAGGCCAGGCTGATCTCATCGAGCTCCGCATCGATGCCTTTCTGTCAGCATGTGGCTGTGCGGAGGAGGCTCAGGGAGGCCTTGAAAAGCTCCTCTCCGATGTGAGACGGGCCTTTGACGGCCCGATCCTCTTTACGCTGCGGACAGGCGCGGAGGGCGGCCTCCTTGAGGTCACCGACGAGGTCTATGCCCAAGTCCTCGCCCGGGCCGCAAAGAGCGGCTGCATCGATCTTATCGATATCGAATTTGCCAGGACCAGGGCGAAGGAGATAGCGGAGCGCGCGAGGGCTGCCGGCGTCCCGGTTGTATTTTCGAGGCATGACTTTAGGAAGACCCCGAAGGCGGAGGAGATCGCGGAGAGCTTCCGAAAGATGGAGAAGGCGGGCGCCGCGATTGCCAAGGGAGCGTTCATGCCGGAGAGCGGATCCGATGTCGATGAGATCCTGAGAGCGGCAGAGCTTGCCGGGAAGGCGCTTTCGGTGCCCTTCATCCTGATCGCGATGGGAGAGAAGGGCCGCATCACGAGGACGCACGGAGAAGTGTTCGGCTCCTGCCTGACCTTTGCCTCCCTTAAGGGGCGCGCGAGCGCTCCGGGCCAGATCGATGCCGGGGAGATGCGAAAAGAGCTTATAAGGATCCATGAGGCGAGGGAGCGAAAGGGGTTCATTTTCCTCATCGGTTTTATGGGAACCGGAAAATCCTCTGTTGGAAGAGCTCTTAAGGAGCTGAAAGACCTCCCGCTCATCGAGATGGACGAGAGCATAGAGAAGGCCGAAGGCATGCCGATCAGCCGGATCTTTGAAACGCGCGGGCAGGAGGCCTTCCGGGATATGGAGACGGAGTTCCTCGCCGGGCTCTGCGGGGGAGAAGGAGGCTTTGTCTCCTGCGGTGGCGGCGCCGTGCTAAGAGAGCGCAACCGGGTCCTCATGCGGGGGCTCGGGACGATCGTGCTTCTGACCGCCTCACCGGAGACGATCTACGAGCGCTTAAAGGGCGGCATCGAGAACCGTCCGAATATCCGCGACCGGTTCTCGGTCGAGGGGATCAGCGAGCTCATGGAGGCCCGGAGGGCGGCTTATACGGAGGCCGCGGGCCGGATCGTCGCCACAGACGGCCTTTCTCCGACGGAAATTGCCGGAAAAATACTGGAAGTGACCGGATCGGATGATTTTGTGTAAAACATGTGCTTGCATATCCGAAGGTTTTATATTAAAATGAACGTACACTTTTAAGGAGGAATGCCAATGATTTCAGCAGGTGATTTTAAAAACGGCTTAACGCTCGAGATTGACGGACAGGTTATGCAGATCGTGGAGTTTCAGCACGTAAAACCCGGTAAGGGTGCTGCGTTCGTCCGCACAAAGATGAGAAATGTTATCAACGGCGGCGTCGTCGAGAAGACTTTCCGTCCGACCGAAAAGTTCCCGGCCGCCCGTATCGACCGCAAGGACCAGCAGTATCTCTACAATGACGGAGATCTCTACTATTTCATGGATCCCGAAAACTATGAGCAGATCATGATCAACAAGGACATCATCGGTGATGCGATGAAGTTCGTGAAGGAAAACGACACCGTTAAGGTCTGCTCCTACAACGGCAGCGTGTTCTCCATCGAGCCGCCGCTCTTTGTCGAACTCGAAGTTACCGACACGGAGCCGGGCTTCGCGGGCAACACCGCTCAGGGCGCTTCCAAGCCGGCAACCGTTGAGACGGGTGCCACGATTCAGGTTCCGCTCTTTGTCAATATCGGCGACAAGGTCAAGATCGACACCAGAACCGCTGAATATCTTTCGAGAGTATGATGTTATACGCCTCCCCTGCAGGGGAGGCGTTAATATTTTTTGATTGTATCTTATCCTTTTTCCCTTTTTTTGCATGCAGGCAGCATTTCTATTTGCTGTTTTATTTTTATGCAGAGAAAGGAAATTATCATGGAATACGATATCTTTAAGGAAACACTGAAAAAGAAAGTTTCGGATCTTCTGAAAGACGCTTCGGAGATTGCCATAAAGCGCTATGTGAAGGTAAACGGGATCACCTATGACGGACTCACCGTGTTCAGCCCGGGCACCAATCTGTCCCCCACGATCCCTCTGACGGATTTCTACGAGCAGTATACAGCGGGGAAGAGTATGGATGAGATTGCGGAGGAGGTTGCTCAGTTTTACAGAGACTACCGGGTCCCGGGGATGGTCGATGTGGGCTGCCTCTCAAAATATGAGGAAATAAAGCACAGGCTCAGGATCAGGCTCCTGAACAGAGCCATGAACGTCGAGAGGCTCTCGGACATGCCCTACAGGGACTATCTGGACCTGGCCGCCTGCCTCTACCTTGAGGTCGAGGGGTTCGGGATTCCGAACGCAACCTGCCCGGTGAGGAAGCGCGAGCTTGAGACCTGGGGCAGATCCTTCGACGAGGTCTATACGGACGCCGAGGCGAACATGAAAAAATACGAGCCGGGCGAGCTCTCGGGCATCGGAGAGGTGATAAAGGGGCTTAGGCAGGAGCTGGAGGAGATGGCCGTGAAGGCCGACCGCCCGAAGGATTTCTTCCTTAAGGATGAGATCCCGGAGGAGGCCCCGCCCGAGATGTTTGTCCTGACGACGAAGGGGAAGACCTTCGGGGCGGCGGCCATGCTGGACCTTGATCCGATCAGATCCCTTGGCGAGCTTCTCGGCGCGGACCTGTATGTTATTCCGAGCAGTATCCATGAGGTGATCCTGCTGCCGGACCGCCCGGATGTGTCGGTGGAGCACCTTGCCGACATGGTTGCGGCCATCAACCGCAGCGAGGTTCCGCTGGGCGATATCCTTTCAAACCGGATCTACCGCTACGTGAGAGAGACGGACAGGATCGTTATCGCCGGTTAAGGTGAATCATTTTTAAAAAAGTGCTTGCAAATTTCTTTCGGATGCGTTATTATACCTCTTGTGCGTGGGGATATAGCTCAGTGGGAGAGCGTTCGGTTCGCATCCGAAAGGCCGTGAGTTCGAATCTCATTATCTCCATCCTGACAGCCTGCCTTATAGGCAGGCTGTTTTAAGGAATATGTGTCTGTAGCTCAGTGGATAGAGCACTGGATTCCGGTTCCAGGTGCGCGGGTTCGACTCCTGTCAGACACAGAGGAAAGTGCCGGTCGAACAAAAGACCGGCACATTTTCTTTTTTGAGGCTGTTCCCTGACGGTATACCGCATAAAAAACCGAAAAGACGGGTCCGAACGGAGTGGATAAACGTTTTTCCGGTGAGTATATTGTGACGGCTGCGATGAAAATGAAATGCTCCGCCTGGCTGCCTGCCTGGAGGAGCACTATCCACATTCCATGGCGAACGCGGTCGTGGATGAGGCTCAAAGGAGGGGACTTATCCATGAGGAGAGGCACAGCAAGGTCGAGTATATCGTGGCGCATGGCATCGCAAGTACGGTGACCGGCGACAAGGTGGTGATCGGAAGCCGTCATTTTGTTCTGGAGGACGAAGGCTCCGCTGTCCCGGAAGACGCGGATATAGATGCGCTGCCGGCAGAATACTCGCACCTCTATCTCGCGATCGGCGGGAGACTCGCGGCAGTTATCTGCATCGAGGATCCGCTCAGAGCCGAGGCGGCCGATGTCGTGAAAAAGCTTCATGTGCTCGGCATCACAAAGGTCTGCATGATGACCGGTGACAATGAGCGTACTGCGAGGGCGATAGCGGACAGTGTCGGCGTCGACGAATATCATGCGGAGGTGCTGCCGGAGGACAAGGCCGCTTTTGTCAGAGCGGAGCATGAAGCCGGCCGCAAGGTCATCATGGTCGGAGACGGCGTCAATGATTCGCCTGCGCTTTCCGAAGCGGATGCCGGAATCGTCATCGCCGAGGGGGCTGCCATCGCAAGAGAAGTGGCGGATATCACCGTATCGTCGGAAGATCTCACCATGCTCCTCACGCTGAGAGAGCTCTCGCTGCTCCTCATGAGAAGAATCGACCGAAACTACAGATTTATCATCGGCTTTAACCTGGGACTTATCCTGTTTGGGGCTTTCGGTGTGATTCCGCCGACAACGTCGGCGCTTCTTCACAACAGCTCAACGATCCTGCTCAGTCTTGACAGCATGAGAGACCTGCTGCAATAATAAACACTGACCCGCATCTTTCTGAGTGCCGAGTGACCGGCGGCCCTTGGAGGATGCATTCCTGAGCCGCACCGCTTTCGAACGGACGGTTCAGAGGAAAGAAAGGAATTTACGGCATTGGATTCATTCAGGGAATGGCTTTCCGACAATTTGCGCTATCTTATGCTGATAGCGGCGATCCTTATTGTGCTTGCGGCACTTTTCTTCGGCGTCCGCGCGATGACGAGGAGCCTGGACGGCGAATCGGGCAAAGCGGCCGGAGACCGGCCGGTCACGGAGAGCACCGTAAGCGCTGAAAGCAAGGGGAAACAGGACTCTCAAAGCAAGGCGGCGAATGAGAGTGATCCTTCTTCGGCTGTGAAGAAGGATGATTCCTCAGCGGCCGCCGAGGAGAGCAAAAAGGCCGCCGAGGAGAGCAGGAAAGCCGCCGAGGAGAGCAAAAAAGCCGCCGAGGAGAGCAAAGCCGCCGAGGAGAGCAAAAAAGCTGCCGAGGAGAGCAAAAAAGCCGCCGAGGAGAGCAAAGCTGCCGAAGAGAGCAAAAAAGCTGCCGAGGAGAGCAAAAAGGCCGCCGAGGAGAGCAAGGCTGCCGAGGAGAGCAAGGCTGCCGCTGCGGAGAAATCCCGGGAGGATGCCTCGAATCTCGTGACCGGTTACTTCGCCGCAGTTGGGAGACAGGATCTTGACTCTGTCCTTTCCATGGTCGACAGTCTTACGGAGGAGGAGAAGGCTTCCGTGCGCGATGACCGCACGGCCTACTCGAACGTAAAGGTGCTGCTCCGGGACGGCGTGCGCGGAAACGGAGAGGACTATATCGCCTTTGTCTCCTATGACTATAAGAATGAGACGCAGTATGTGACGCACTACGGTCTCTCCTGGCTCTATCTTAAGAGAAATGCAAACGGGGCGCTTAAAATCATGGTTCAGGGCGCCTCCGACGGCCAGGTCACCGGGCTTGCCGATTCCCTGATGCAGGATGGCGAGATTGCAGAGATGATCGCCTCCGTGCAGGAGAAAGCCGCTTCCGCCGATGCGGAGGAGAAGGCTAAGGCCTCATAATAAACACAAAAAGAAACCGGGCAGAACATTCGCTGTTCTGCCCGGTTTTTTGCTGCTTAGAAGTAGGAGTAGACGCCTCCGGCTTTCAGGTCGACGCCTTTCAGCTTTGCCAGCTCGCTTACCGTTACGAGCTGGTACCCGCGGCGGAGGAGATCCGGAATGATCATGCACGCCGCATCGTAGGAGGAGTCGTAAATCTCATGCATCAGGATGATATCTCCGTCTCCGACCTCATTCATGACGATATTGTAGGTATTCTGCGCGTCCCGCGTCTCCCAGTCGACCGTGTCGATATTCCAGAGGATGAGCGGCATGCCCTGGGAGGTGGCCTGGACGGTTGCGTTGGTGCCGCCGCCCGGCGGACGGAAGACCGTCGGATTCTGGCCGGTGATGGACCTTATAACATCGTTTGTCGAGGTGATCTCCTTTGCAATGTCAGGCGGAGTCAGATGGGTGAGCGTCTTGTGGTCCCAGGTGTGGTTGCCCTGCTCCATGCCTATGTCGTGCTCGCGCTTGACTGCGTCGGCGTATTTTTCAACTTCCGTGCCGATCATGAAGAATGTTGCCTTCACGTGGTAGCGCTCCAGAAGATCGAGGATCGCGTGGGTGTATTCTCCGGGGCCGTCATCGAAGGTGAGGGCGACTGCCGGCGCATCCGAGTAGCGCTTGGACTCATCGAGAACACCTGACGGTGAGAAATAGTGCCAGCCGTCGTTGTAGTAGTGCCAGCCGATATACTCGGAACCTGGTGCATCGAAATAGTGCTGCCCGTCCTCGGCGGTGACCCAGCCGGTGACCAGCGCACCGTCGTCTCCGAAGTAGTAGTGGGCTCCGTCGAAGGTCTGCATGCCGTGGAGCATGGCTCCGTCCGCGGTGAATGCGTACATCGCCTCCCCGAGGGTGACAAGACCGACCGCCATGGTGCCGTCATCGTAGAAATAGTGGGTGCCGTCGGCAAGGTCGATCCAGCCGGTGTGCATTTTCCCGCTTTCGGTGAAGTAGTAGTGGTTGCCGTCGATCTCCCGGTAGCCTGTTACGAGAACGCCGTCGCCGCCTAGATAATAGCGGCTCCCGTCGATCTCCTGCCAGCCGTACTGCACGGAACCGTCGGAGGCCATGTGGAAGACCCTGCCGTCGGACTCCGTATACCAGCCGGTCACGGCCGCGCCGTCCGCGGAGAGCCGGTAAAGCTTGCCGTCGGGACTGCTTGTCCACATGTCGCGGAACATTCTTCCGGCCGGATCGAAGAGGTAGGTCGCCCCGTCGATCACGTTCCAGCCTGTGGCGAAGCGCCCGTTCTCCTTGAAATAGTAGAGCTGTCCGTCCACGGTCTCCCAGGTGGATGAGTAGGTTTTGCCGTCCGTGTTGGTGTAGAGCCATCCCTCGCTGTCGACCTGCCAGAAGGAGAGGTCGGGCCTCTTCGGAATGGCGGTCGGGTCGAGCTTAATGTCTTTATTTTTAGGAGTTCCCGGCGGTGCTGAATCCGTGCGGGACTCCGTGACCGTCTGCCCGGTGTCCGGCGGTTTGCTGCGGTTGCCTGCAAGATACACAAGAAGAACAGCCGCCGCTGCAAAGCCAATGAGCAACAGTGCTTCGCGGCGCCGTTCTTTCAAAATAGAAAAACGCCTCTTTTCATTCATTTCTTTATTCTCCCCATGGGTTCAATTAACCCGGGACCTATCATATCACTTTGAATGAGCAAAGAAAAGGGCGAATCTGTTAAGGTTTTCTTAAGTTTTTACTATGGTTTGATTTTTAGGTAGTTAGATGATAAAATAGATTGGTGCATTTGTTACCTTGGACATAACTTTGAGGCGCTTAAGGAAGAAAGGTAAATTAAAAATGGATGAAGAAGTGCGATTAAACAAATTCATCAGCAGCGCGGGCTTCTGCTCGCGCCGGGAGGCCGACAGGCTTCTTGCGGAAGGCAAAGTGACCGTACTAAAGTACGGTGATCCGGAGAGAAAAACCGTGACGGCCGGCATCGGCGGGCGCGTAGGCCCGAAGGACAGGGTCTTCGTCTCCGGCAGGGAAGTGGTGAAGTCAGACGACGAGCACCTGTATCTCATGCTGAACAAGCCGAAGGGCATCATCTGTACCGGGGACCGGCGCGTCAGGGAAAACATTATTGACTATGCGGGGCTTACGCATTATATTTCCTATGCGGGAAGGCTGGACAAGGATTCGACCGGGCTTGTGCTCCTCACCAATGACGGGGAGCTGAATGACCGGATCATGAGGGCTGTGAACCACCACGAGAAGGAGTACCTCGTCCGCGTGGATAAATTTGTGTCGGAAGATTTTCTCGTGAAAATGAGAAGCGGCATCACGATCGTGCTGGACGATGACCGCCACCTGAAAAAGCGCCCGGAGGACGGGAAAATGGTGGGAACGACGGTCAGGACCCGCCCGTGCCGGGTAAAGAAGATCGGGAAGAATACATTTTTAATCACGCTGACGCAGGGGTACAACCGGCAGATCCGAAGGATGTGCGGAGCCCTGGGCTACAGCGTCCTGGAACTTAAGCGCATACGGCTTATGAATCTTAAGCTCGGGACCCTCAGGGAGGGCATGAAGCGTTTCCTCACCAGGGAGGAGATCGCGGAGCTTAAGAAGATGGCCGGAATATCCTCTTAAATAAAGGAAGAACTGATATGGCAGAGACGGCAAACGCGGCACTCCGCGCGGAATATGAAGCGCTTTCGGAGAAGATCCGCTATTACAACGATAAATATGAGGCGGGCGAATCGGAGATCTCGGACTACGAGTACGATCAGATGATGCTCCGCCTGAAGGAGATGGAGAGGGAGCATCCGGCCCTTGCGGAGACGGACTCACCGACGAAAACCGTCGGTGCGGCGGTGAAGCGGGAGGCCGGCGTCACGGTGACGCACCGGGTGCCCATGCTCTCGATTCAGGATGTCTTCACGAAGGAGGAGGTCACGGCCTGGGCGGACGAGGTCCGCGGGCTTCATCCGGACGCGCGCTTCCTCGTGGAGCAGAAGATTGACGGACTCTCCATGACGCTCCGCTATGAGAACGGACAGCTTATGCTGGCCGAGACCCGGGGCGACGGCTTTATCGGGGAGGATGTGACGCTGAACGCCAGAGTGATCCCGGACGTCGCGGAGGAGATCCCGGAGAAGGGCTATCTCGAGGTCCGCGGCGAGGTCTATATGAAGCATGAGGACTTCGATGCCGTGAACCGGCATCAGGAGCTCCTCGGAAGGAAAGTGTTTGCGAACCCGAGAAACTGCGCGGCCGGAACGCTTCGGCAGCTTGACCCGGAGGAGACGAAGAGAAGGGGACTTTCGCTTTTCATTTTCAATGTGCAGGACGGCGGAGCCGAGTACACCCGCTCCCATGCGGAGGGGCTCGAAAAAATCGCATCTCTCGGGATGAAGACGGTTCCCGGGATCCTGTGCAGGACCGATGAGGAGATCCTTGCCGCCATCGACCGGATCGGCGAGGCGCGCGGAGACCTGCCCTATGATATCGACGGGGCGGTCGTGAAGATCGACCAGGTCGCCTACAGGGCGGATTTTCCGGCCGGGAGCAAATATTCGAGCGGCCACATCGCCTACAAGTATCCGCCGGAGGAGAAGGAGACCGTCATCCGCGACATCGAGATCTCGATCGGCATGACGGGGCGCGTCAATCCCACGGCGGTGTTCGATCCGATCCGCCTGTGCGGAACCACCGTATCGAGGGCGACGCTCCACAACCAGGATTTCATAAACGATCTTCACATCGGCATCGGCGACACGGTGGTCGTCTACAAATCGGGGGAGATCATCCCGAAGATCCGCCGTTCGATCCCGGAGAAACGGCCGGCCGGGACGGAAGATTTCCGTCTGCCGGAGGTGTGTCCGGTCTGCGGCGGCCCCATTGTGAGGGAAGCCGGCATGTCCGACATGAAATGCGTGAACCCCTCCTGTCCGGCCCAGCTTGAGCGGCATATCATCAATTTTGTCGGCAGATCGGCCATGGATATCAAGGGCTTCGGCGAGGAGAACGTGATCAAGATGCTCCGCGAAGGATTCCTTAAGGACGCGGCGGACATTTATACGCTGCGCGACAAGCGGCAGGAGCTTCTCGACCGGAAGGTCGTGGGCCTTGAAAAGAGCACGGACAAGCTGCTCGCCTCGATTGAAAAATCAAAGGAAAATGAACCCTGGCGGCTCCTCACGGGTCTTGCAATCGACAACGTCGGCCAGACCTCCGCGCGCACGATCATGAATCATTTCGGATCCTTTGAGGCGCTCATGGATGCGAAGGAAGAGGATCTTCTCGGTGTTCCGGATATCGGACCGATCACGGCTTCGTCCATCTATTCATTTTTCAGGCAGGAGGGAAACCGGGCGCTCATGGAACGGTTCGCCGCTCTGGGCCTCACCATGAGCACGAACGAAGAAGAGCGCAGCGATGAGCTCGCCGGAAAGACGTTTGTCGTGACGGGAGACGTCCTTCATTTTAAAAACAGGGCCGAGCTGGTCGATTTTATTGAGAAAAAAGGCGGAAAATGCGCCGGCAGCGTCTCCAAAAAGACGTTCGCCCTCATCAACAATGATGCAAATTCTCTTTCCGGCAAGAACCGGAAAGCTAAAGAGCTGGGAATACCGATCCTGACGGAGGAGGAGTTCCTCGCGATGGTAAAGGAGGAGAACAAAGATGCCGATTAAAGTTGCGAACGGACTGCCCGCAAGGGAGATACTGGAGAAGGAAAACATCTTCGTCATGGACGAGGACCGCGCCATGCACCAGGACATCCGTCCGATCCAGATCCTGATCCTGAACCTGATGCCCTTAAAGGAAGACACGGAGCTGCAGATCCTGCGCGAGCTCTCCAACACGCCGCTGCAGATCGACTGCACCTTCATGCGCATGAGAAGCCACCAGTCCAAGAACACGTCGAAGAGCCATCTGGACACCTTCTACACGACGTTTGACCAGATCAGAAAGAAGCACTACGACGGCATGATCGTGACCGGAGCACCGGTCGAGCTCCTGGAGTTCGAGCAGGTGGACTACTGGGAGGAGATCGAGCAGGTATTTTCCTGGATCAACACCCACGTGACCTCCACGATCTTCCTGTGCTGGGGCGCCCAGGCGGCCATGTACTACTACTACGGGCTCAAGAAGAAATACCTCGGCAAAAAGCTGTTCGGCATCTATGAGCACAAGGTGTTCAACCGCAAGGTGCCGCTGGTCCGCGGGTTTGACGATGAGTTCGTGATGCCGCACTCCCGCTACACGGAGGTGCCGGCGAGGGCGATTTCCGCCTGCCCGGAGCTCACGATTCTGGCCCAGTCCAAGGAAGCGGGCGTCTTCCTGTGCATGGCGGAGAACGGGCGCAAGATCTACGTCATGGGACATCCGGAATACGACCGGATGCAGCTCCGCCGCGAGTACGAGCGCGACAAGAAGAAGGGGCTCGACATTCAGATCCCGGCAAATTATTTCCCGGATGACGATCCCGGCAACAAGCCGCTCCTTCTCTGGAGAGCGCATGCAAACAACCTCTACACGAACTGGCTCAACTACTATGTCTACCAGTCCACCCCGTACGATCTCGACGGAACCCCGTGGGGCGAGGAGATCCCGGATACCTACAACGAAAAATCCATCATTTGAGGTTTGCATTTTTTTACGATTGCGATATAATACACACTATATGTCATTTTAAATGGAAGTAAGAGGATGCAGGCATGGCAGATGACAGATACCGCTATCTGGAAGAACTTGAACAATCGGAGAAACTTGACGGAGAAAATACAAAAAGCGGAACGAGAAAGGGAAAGAAGCTGACGGCGGAGCAGAAGAGAAAGCTGCGGCAGAAGAAGAAAAGAAAGAGAATGCTGGCCATGGTCGGCCGCATCGCGCTGCTTCTTCTGATCGCTGCCGTTTTTCTGGTCCTGATCCACACGGTCATGACCCGGCTCGGCGGAACCGGAAGTTCCGCGTCGGGAAGCCCCGCATCGGGAAGTCCCGCGAGCACGGTTCTTCCCGTTGAATCATCCAAAGAGAGCACCGCGCCCGCGACGGAGACACCGGCCGCGACGGAGACGCCGGCCGTGACGGAGACGCCCGCGGCGACGCCGACCGCAGAGCCCGTCCCGGAAGAGAGCAATATGGTGAAGACGTACGGAAAGTGGCAGTACAGCACGGACGCGTACGCTCCGGAAGGCGATATCGTTCCCACAACTTATCAGATGTACACCTACGACCGCATGAGGCAGGATATTTATTTCCTGATGCACCGCTATTCTGACTACTGCGAGGTGGTCAGCCTTGCAACGACGGCGGACGGCAGAGATATCGTGGACGTGGTCGTCGGGAGCAGGGATGCCAAAAAGGATGTGATCATCCAGTACACGATTCATGCCCGCGAATATATCAACGTCCAGCTCGGCATGTGGCAGCTCGAATCCTACCTGAAAGCCCTTAAGGCCGGCGAGTACGCGGACATCTGGTCGGACCTCCGGCTTCACATCATCCCGATGATGAACCCGGACGGCGTGACCCTCTCGCAGCTCGGCTTCGATTCGGTCCGGAACCCGGAGATCCTTGCAAATATCAAGGAAATCTGGGGCCGCGACAACGAGGCGGGCAAGGGAGACCCGGATCCGATGGGCTACTGCTCGCGCTGGAAGGCCAACATGCTCGGCGTCGACTTAAACCGCAACTTTGACGTGGGCTGGGAGACGACCGGCGGCAGCTCGGGTCCGTCCTGCACCAGGTACAAGGGACCGTCCGCGGCGTCCGAGATCGAGACCCAGGCGCTTGTGAACCTCGCGAAGAACACAAACTGCATCGGGCAGATCGCCTATCACTCCTCGGGAGACCTGGTCTACTGGGACTACGGGACGGAAGGTGCCATGTACGAGACGGACAGCGCCCTCGCGGATACCGTCGTCGGTCTGACCGGCTACAAAAAGACCTCCACGATTGCCTCCGACCAGAATCTGGGCGGCTGCAGCGATTACTTCATACTGGTGCTCGGCATTCCGGCCATCACGATTGAGACCGGCGACTGGTATGACTGGCCGTGGGATTACGCTTCGGAATGGGACGATGTCCGCGACCGCAACAGCGGCGTGGTGCCGGCGCTGGCGTCTTTCTTCCACACTCTTTGACACGCATAAAAGGTTCGCACAGATTTAGAGGTAAGAATAAAATGAAGGAACAGTTTGCAAATGAAGAGACAAGAGTAAGCGGCGGAATTTCAGCGCTTGTATGGGTGCTGGCTCTCTCCGGGGTTCTCGGAGCGTCGGCTGTGTGTTTTGTCTGCTCGCTTTTTCTGGAGACATTTGCGGCGCATTTTTACACCTGCCTCATCGCGGGAGGGGCGGCCGGCATCGTGCTTGCGGCCGTGATCCTTGCAGTCACCGGGAAAATGAAAACACTGGGCAGCGGCTCCTCCGCAAAGGCGGTCATCGTGCTCGCGGCTCTCGCGGTTTTCTTCATGGCGGGTTCTGCCTTTATGATTTCGGAGAAGGATACGAAGGCCCCGATCATTGCATTTTCCGATGAGACCGTCACCATGCGGGAGGGCGATCCCGAAAGCGTTCTCTATTCCAACATGATCGTCTCGGATGATAGGGACGGGGACATAAGGGACCAGCTCAGCGTGGTTTCGTTTGTCTATTCCGGGGACGGGAAAACCGCGGATGTCACTTATGCCGCGGCAGACTCTTCCGGCAACAGAGCGACGGCCTCCCAGCGCATCTATGTGGAAGGCAAGCCCTGGCCGGAACAATAAAATCCTAAATAAGGAGTATTATGAAAAGTTTACAGACTATACTGACTGAAAAAATGAGCGCTGCCTTTGCTGCAGCCGGTTACGATGCATCCTACGGTCTGGTCAGACTCTCTGACCGGCCGGATCTCTGCGAGTTTCAGTGCAACGGCGCGATGGCGGGCGCAAAGAAATATCACAAGGCGCCCTTTATGATCGCCGAGGATGCGGTGAAGAAGGCGGAGGAGCTCTTCGGAAAGGATGTGATGGAGATCACGGTCGTGCGGCCGGGCTTCATCAACATCAATGTCACCCCGTCCTTCCTTTCCCCGATGATCGAGGAGATCGGAAAGGACGCACATCTCTCCATTCCGCAGGCAGAGACGCCGAAGAAGATCCTGATCGACTACGGCGGACCGAACGTCGCGAAGCCGCTCCATGTCGGCCACCTTCGTAGCGCCGTCATCGGCGAGAGCATCAAGCGGATCCTGCGCGCCGCAGGCCATGAGGTCCTCGGGGATGTGCATCTCGGCGACTGGGGCCTTCAGATGGGTCTTATCATCTATGAGATGAGCATCCGGAAGCCGGATCTTCCGTATTTTGCGGAAAATGTCCCGGAGGACGCTTACCCGGAAGAAGCTCCGTTCACGCTCTCCGAGCTCGAGGAGATCTATCCGTTTGCGTCCGGAAAATCCAAGACAGACGAGGACTACAAGGCGAAAGCCATGGAGTGCACGCATGAGCTTCAGATGGGCCGGCCGGGCTACCGGGCGCTCTGGAAGAAGATCATGGAGCTCTCCATCGCCGACCTCAAGAACAATTATGCGCGCCTCAACGTCTCGTTCGACCTCTGGAAGGGCGAATCCGACGTTCAGCCTTACATCCCGCCGATGGTCGAGCGGCTGAAGGCGGAGGGATACGCCCACTATGACCAGGGAGCACTGGTCATCGATGTGGCGGAGCCGACCGACAAGATCGAGATCCCGCCCTGCATGGTCCTGAAATCCGACGGGGCTTCCCTCTACAACACGACCGACCTTGCGACGATCGTGGAGAGAATGGAGCTTTTTAACCCGGACGAGATCATTTACGTGGTCGACAAGCGGCAGTCTCTTTATTTCACACAGGTTTTCCGGGCAGCCAGAAAGGCCTCCCTCGTGAAGGAGGATACGGAGCTCGTCCATGTCGGCTTCGGAACCATGAACGGCCGTGACGGCAAGCCCTTCAAGACGAGACAGGGCGGCGTCATGCGGCTCGAGACCCTTCTCGACGATATCAACGAGGGCATGGTCAAGAAGATCCGCGAGAACAAGAATGTCCGGGACGAGGACGCGGCGAAGACCGCGGAGACGGTTTCCCTCTCCGCCATCAAGTACGGCGATCTCTCGAACCAGGCGTCCAAGGATTACATCTTTGACACGGAGAAATTCACGGCCTTCGAGGGCAACACGGGTCCCTACATCCTCTACACGATCGTGCGCATCAAGTCGATCCTGAAGAAGGCGGAGGAGGCAGGCATTTCCTATGAAAATGAAGCCCTGCTCCCGCCGACAGGCCCGGAGGAGAAGGCGCTCATGCTGGATCTGGCCGGCTTCGGCGCCTGTGCGGAGGAGGCGGCTTCGGAGCTCGCGCCGCATAAGCTCTGCGCGTTCATCTACGAGACAGCCAATGATTTCAACCGTTTCTATCATGAGACGAGGATCCTGGGCGAGACGGATGCGGCAAAGCAGGCAAGCTATCTGAAGCTTCTTTCCATCACGCGCCGCATTCTCGAAAAGAGCATCGATATGCTCGGTTTTTCCGCCCCGGACCACATGTAAGGGCGGAAGCTTTAAGGGGAGTTTAAGCAATAAGGGGAGAACATTATGGAAAATAATAAGAAATCATCCAACGGTGTGCTGAAGGCCATCCTTGTCGGCGCAATCCTGGCATTTATCGTCGGCGTGCTTGTTCTGGTATCGGGCGTCCTGCACAAGGGCGAGTCGGGCACCGAATCGCAGCCGGTCGCCGAGAGCGTCCCGGAAAGCACGGCGGAGGAGTCCCTTGAGACTTCGGTTTCCGCCAATGAGATCGCCGTGACGTCCATTCCGGAGAATCCGGAAGCTTCGGTGGCAGAGTCTCATCAGGAATCCGCCGCCGAACCCGAGGGAAACGGCATCATCGTGTGCATCGATCCGGGTCATGAGACCGAGCAGATCAAGGAGATGGAGCCGAACGCACCGGGCTCCGATGTCATGAAGCAGGGCGTCACGAGCGGAACCTACGGGGAGACCTCCGGCAAATACGAGTACGAGGTCAATCTGGAAGTGAGCCAGAAGCTGAGAGACGTACTGAAGGAGCGCGGCTACGAGGTCGTGATGACCCGCGAGATCAACGATGTGAAGATCTCCAACGTGGAGCGCGCAAAGCTGGCGACGGAAGCCGGAGCGGATATCCTGGTCAGGATCCACTGCAACGGCGTGGACAATCATGATGTGACCGGCGTTCTCTGCTACGGTCCGTCCTACGCAAATCCGTACCTCCCGGAGGAAGTCATCAAGAGAAGCGTGCGTCTCTGCGAGATTCTCCAGCAGTCTCAGGCCGCGGCAACCGGCCAGAGGGTGATCGAAAACCTCTATGAGGACGACATGACCGGTATCAACTGGGCGACCATGCCGGTGTCCATCGTCGAGATGGGCTTCATGACCAACCCGGACGAGGATCTCTACCTCGCTTCCGAGGAAGGCCAGAAGGCGATCGCTGAGGGACTTGCGAACGGCATCGACGCGTATTTTGCAGAGTATCCGAAAACCATGGAATAAAATTAAGGGGGCCCGGCAGCTTAAGGCAGCCGGGCTTTTGACAAGGCGGTGGAAGATGGATAGATTTACGAATGATGATTATTACGGCGACGACGGGATCCCCGGGAGCTATCCGGAGAGAAATACCCGATTTTATGAGCCACCGGTACGGCAGAGGAGAGGGAGCGGAATCATTTACAAGCTGTGGCGGCTTATGTATCCGGTCCTGATCCACAGTTTCGGGATCGAGATAATCTCAACGGTGTTCGTGACGCTCTTTCTTACCCTTTCTGTGCTTGCGGGAATGTTCCTGAACGAGACGGCGGCCTACGAGTTCATCTATGAGAACCAGCTCGCCATCTCCGGTGCCGCAGAGGTGATCGTGTTCGTCCCGCTTCTAGTGTTCTTTATGCGGGACGAGCAGGAGAGAAAGCGCCTAAATCCGCAGGGCTGTCTTAATAAAAGAAAGAAAAGCATCACGGACTGGCTGGTGATCGCCGGGTTTATCATGAGCCTCCTTCTGCTCGTGAATCTCCTGGTCTCCTTCATGCAGCTGCCCGGGGCGGAAAATGAGCAGGAGATCGAAGAGCTCTACAACATGACCTCGCTCTGGGTGCAGATCATCGTGGTCGGGATCGTCGCGCCGTTCTGCGAGGAGATGGTCTTCCGGGGCCTTATCTTCAGGCGGCTCCGCGATGACGTGGATCCGATCTACGCGGCCCTTATCAGCGCTGCCGCGTTCGGCATCTATCACGGAAATGTCGAGCAGGGTGTGTTTGCGGGTATCCTCGGATTCGCCTTCGCGATGCTCTATGAGCACTACGGGACGATTGCGGTCCCCATATTCTGCCATATGCTGAATAATTTCTATGCGACCCTCGCGAACGAGCTGTATGATGCGGCAGATTTTGAGATGCCGGACCCGGTCTATTTTGCGCTCCTTGCCGGGGCGCTCGTTGCGGTGATCGCGCTTGCGATTTTCATTTTCCGCGATGATGAAAAATGCAATGAGTATTGACAAGCGCGAAAAATGCGTGTAATATGGAAAAGTCGCAAAAAAATCACATATGCGGATCACGCCGTTCGGTGCCGCAAGGTCTCGGCGCAAGGAAGCATATGGGTGACAAAAAAAACCAAAAAAAGGAGAAACTAAAAATGAGTGTTATTTCCATGAAACAGCTGCTCGAAGCAGGCGTCCATTTCGGACATCAGACCAGACGCTGGAACCCCAAAATGAAGCCGTACATCTACACCGAGCGCAACGGCATCTACATCATCGACCTTCAAAAGTCGGTCGGCATGGTTGACGATGCTTACAACGCAGTGGCAGATATCGTCAAGAACGGCGGCAAGATCCTCTTCGTCGGCACGAAGAAGCAGGCTCAGGATGCGATCCGCACCGAAGCTGAGCGCTGCGGCATGTTCTATGTCAATGAGAGATGGCTCGGCGGCATGCTGACCAACTTCAAGACCATCCAGAGCCGTATCAGAAGAATGAAAGAGATCGAAGGCATGGCTGAGGACGGCACATTTGAGGCTCTTCCGAAGAAGGAAGTCTTAAAGCTCAAGAAGGAGCTTGAGAAGCTGCAGAAGAACCTCGGCGGTATCCGCGACATGAGAAAGCTCCCGGATGCAATCTTCATCGTTGACCCGAAGAAGGAGCGCATCTGCGTACAGGAAGCTCATGCTCTGAACATCCCGCTCATCGGTATCTGCGATACCAACTGCGATCCGGAAGAGCTCACCTATGTGATCCCGGGCAATGACGATGCGATCCGTGCCGTCAAGCTGATCGTCTCCAAGATGGCTGACGCTGTTGTCGAGGCAAATCAGGGCCTTATGACCGCTGATGAAGTTCCGGCAGAAGGCTATGTCGCTTATCCGGATGAAGAGGCACAGGCATAAAGAAAGCTGATGACCGCCATCGGCCTCAAGTGGCCGATGGCGCTTTTTAAAGGAGGAATTTAGAAATGGCAGCTATTACAGCAAAAATGGTTAAGGAGCTTCGTGATAAGAGCGGCGCAGGCATGATGGACTGCAAGAAGGCTCTTGCCGCTACAGACGGCGATATGGAGAAGGCAATTGATTTCCTTCGTGAGAACGGCCAGATGAAGGCTATGAAGAAGGCTGACCGCATCGCGGCCGAAGGCCTCTGCCTCGCGGTTGTCTCCGACGATGCGAAGAAGGCTGTTGTCGTCGAGGTCAACGCCGAGACCGACTTCGTCGCCAAGAACGAGAAGTTCCAGAACTTCGTCAAGACTATCGCCGATCAGGTCATGGCTACGGATGCCGCTGACGTTGAGGCGCTTGCCGCTACGACTCTTCCGGACGGCCAGACCGTTCAGGAGCTCCTTGTCTCCCAGATCGCTACGATCGGTGAGAACATGAAGATCCGCCGCTTCGCACGCGTCGAGGAGGCTAACGGCCTTGTTGTCGCTTACACACATATGGGCGGCAAGATCGTTGTCCTCGTCGATGTCGAGACCGATGTCGTGAACGATGCTGTCTGCGAGATGGCCAAGAACATCGCCATGCAGGCCGCTGCTATGCGTCCGGAGTACACGAACCGCAGCGAAGTCAGCCAGGAGTATCTCGAGAAGGAGAAGGAGATCCTCCTCGTTGCTGCCAAGAACGAGAAGCCGAACGCTCCGGAGAAGGTCATCAACGGTATCGTTATGGGCCGCCTGAACAAGGAGCTCTCCGAGATCTGCCTGCTTGACCAGGTCTATGTCAAGGCAGAGGACGGCAAGCAGACCGTTCAGAAGTATGTCGATCAGGTCGCCAAGGCTAACGGCGCGAAGATCGCTGTGAAGAAGTTCGTCCGCTTCGAGACAGGCGAAGGCCTTGAGAAGAAGCAGGAGAATTTCGCTGCTGAAGTCGCGGCTCAGATGAAGGGCTGATCGAAACTCAGTGAACTGAAAATGAAATGCGCGCTTGTCTCCCGTGAGACGGGCGCGCTTTTTTTATTGCCTTTAAAACGCCCTTGTACTATAATAATCAAATACATTGGCGCATTATATCACGAAAGCGGAGGTGTATATGGACAGACTGAAAGTCCTGGTTGTGGACGACGAAGCCAGAATGAGAAAGCTGGTGAAAGATTTCCTCACCAGAGAGAACTATGAGGTGCTTGAGGCGGAGAACGGTGAGCAGGCGGTCGATATTTTCTTCAGTGACAAGGATATCGCGCTGATTCTCCTCGACGTCATGATGCCCAAGATGGACGGCTGGCAGGTGACCCGTGAGATTCGCCAGTTCTCCAAGGTGCCGATCATCATGCTGACGGCCCGGGGAGATGAGCGGGACGAGCTTCTGGGCTTCAACCTGGGGGTCGATGAGTATATATCAAAGCCGTTCTCGCCGAAGATCCTCGTGGCCCGTGTGAATGCGGTCCTCCGGAGGAGCGGCAAGGCGGAGACGGACGATGTGCTCGAGGTGGCCGGGATCCGCATTGACAAGGCGGCTCACCAGGTGACGGTGGACGGCAGCCCCATTGAGCTTTCCTTCAAGGAGTTTGAGCTCCTGCAGTATTTTGTGGAGAACCAGGGGATCGCTCTCTCGAGAGAGAAGATCCTGAACGCGGTATGGAATTACGATTATTACGGGGATGCCCGCACAATCGACACCCATGTCAAGAAGCTGAGGAGCAAAATGGGCGACAAGGGCGAACTCATCCGCACGATCTGGGGCATGGGCTACAAGTTTGACCCTAATCCGCCCGCGAAAGGATAATGATGAAGCACTCGATCAGGCGGCAGATGATTGCATTTTTCGTGATTACGATGGCGCTGTCATTTGCGGTTATTGCGGTAATCAACTACGGGTTTCTGGCGAAATTCTACCATTCCCAGAAAATAAAGACCCTGAAGAGCACCTACGAGGCCATGAACGAGATCTTTGCCTCCGAGAGCGACGACTACGCGGCGAAGCTCATGCAGATCTCGGTGCAGGACAACATTGAGATGCTTGTGGAGGATGAGGGGCTGGAGAGCATGCTCTTCTCCACCAGCCGCGAAGCGCGGGACCTGGAGCTCCGCCTCTTCGGCTACTATACGGGGTTCTACCGGGAGAAGATCGACGTCCTCGAGGAGACGAACATGTACGCGGTCCAGGAGACGTCCGACCGCTCCATCAGCATCAGCTATCTCGAGATGTGGGGCCAGTTTGACAACGGCTACTGCTTCCTCATGAGGACGCCTCTCGAGGCGATCGAAAATGCGGTTCATCTCTCGAACATGTTCTATCTGGTGGTCGGATCCCTCGTGGTGCTGGTCTCGGTGGTTTTCATTTCCCTCTTCTCAGAGAGGCTCACAAAGCCGATCGTGACCCTGACGGACCTCTCCCAGCGCATGGCAAACCTCGACTTCGAGGCCAAATACGGGGAGAAGGCGGGCAATGAGATCGATATGCTCGGCGAGAACTTCAACCGGATGTCGGATGAGCTCAAGGACACGATCTCGGAGCTGAAAAATGCAAACAACGAGCTCCAGCGGGACATCAACGAGAAGGAGAAAATCGATGAGATGCGCATCGAGTTCCTGAACAACGTCTCCCACGAGCTCAAGACGCCGATCGCCCTCATACAGGGGTATGCTGAGGGTCTCAAGGACGATATCTGCGACGACAAGGAGAGCAGGGATTTCTATGTGGACGTCATCCTGGATGAAGCCGGGAAGATGAACAAGATGGTCCGCCAGCTCCTGTCCTTGAACCAGCTCGAGTTCGGGCAGAACCAGGTGCAGATGGAGCGGTTCGACCTGACCGCCCTGATTCAGGGCGTGATCGACGGCATGAAGCTCATCATCGAGGAGAAGGAGGCGCGTGTCATGTTCGACCGGAAAGACCCGGTCTACGTCTGGGGCGATGAGTTCAAGATTGAGGAGGTCGTGACCAACTTCATGTCCAATGCGCTCAATCACCTCGACTATGAGAAGAAGATCGATATACGGATCACGGAGCAGGACGGAGTCGTGACGACTTCGGTCTTCAATTCCGGCGATCCGATCCCGGAGGAGTCAATCTCGAAGCTCTGGGAGAAGTTTTACAAGGTGGACAAAGCCCGGACCCGCGCCTACGGCGGTTCGGGGATCGGTCTCTCCATCGTGAAGGCGATCATGGAGGGCCATCACCAGAAATGCGGCGTACGAAACTATGACGACGGTGTCGCCTTCTGGTTTACACTGGATGCGCGGGAGCGCTGACAGAAGATTTTTAATGGGGGTTTTTATGCTGGCAGTAATCGATTATGATGCCGGAAACGTCAAAAGTGCAGTGAAGGCCTTTCGGGCGCTCGGGGAGGAGACGATCCTGACGAGAGACCCGGAGGTCATCCTGAAAGCAGATCATGTCGTACTGCCCGGAGTCGGAAACTTCGGGGAGTGCATGGTGCGCCTTAAAAGGTACGGTCTTATCCCGGTGATCCATGACGTGATCGCACAGGGGACTCCGTTCCTTGGAATCTGCGTCGGAGAACAGCTTCTCTTCGAGGCCAGTGAGGAGAGCGAAGGCATTCCGGGACTCGGCGTCTTCAAGGGAAAATGTGTCCGCTTCTCCGACAAGCCGGGCATGAAGGTCCCGCAGATCGGTTGGAATTCGCTTGCGATAAAGCCCGGCAGCAGGCTCTTTGCGGGGATAGAGGACGGATCATTTGTGTATTTCGTCCATTCCTACTACGCGGTGCCGGAGGAGGAGATTGAGACAGCTTCCTGCACCTACGCGGACGTCGCCTGTGCGGCCGTGGAGCGGGGCAGCGTGTTTGCGACCCAGTTCCACCCGGAGAAGAGCGGGGCGGTCGGACTTAAGATCCTTGAAAATTTCCTGGCAGTAAAGAAGGAGGCATAAGATGCTGACAAAGCGTATCATTCCGTGTCTCGACGTCAATGCGGGACGCGTCGTGAAGGGCGTCAATTTCGTGGAACTCAAGGATGCGGGTGACCCGGTCGAGATCGCGAAGGCTTACGATGCCGAGGGAGCAGATGAACTGGTATTTCTTGACATTACGGCTTCCTCCGACAACCGTGAGACCGTGGTGGACATGGTCGAGCGGGTCGGCGACCAGGTGTTCATTCCCTTTACGGTCGGCGGCGGCATCCGCACGGTGGCAGACATGAACAGGATCCTGCGTGCGGGGGCGGATAAGGTCTCGGTCAATTCCGCGGCCATCGACAACCCGGAGCTGATCCGCGAGGGAGCGGTCAAATTCGGGAACCAGTGCATCGTGCTGGCCATCGACGCGAAAGCGCGGCCGGACGGCAACGGCTGGACGGTCTACAAGCACGGCGGTCGGATCGACACGGGCCTCGACGCGGTCGAGTGGGCGAAAAGAGGAGTCGAGCTCGGAGCGGGCGAGATCCTGCTCACCTCGATGGACGGCGACGGAACCAGGGCCGGCTACGACCTTAAGCTTACCCGGGCAATCTCCGATGCGGTCGGCGTTCCGGTCATCGCATCGGGCGGTGCGGGGACATACGAGCATTTTTATGAAGCGCTCACGGAGGGCGGTGCGGATGCGGCGCTGGCGGCGTCTCTCTTTCACTACAAGATGATGACGATCCGTGAGGTCAAGGAATACTTAAGGAGCCGGGACGTGCCCGTGCGCCTTTGAAGGAGGCAGTTATGGCGATTACCGGAGAGTGGGAAAAAGCGCTGCACTCGGAGTTTAAGAAGCCTTACTATGCGCAGCTGTACAAAAAAGTCCTGAACGCGTACCGGACGGAGACGGTGTATCCGCCGAGCACGGATATCTTTAATGCGTTCGCCTTCACACCCCTTGAAAATGTAAAAGTCGTGATCCTGGGCCAGGATCCCTATCATGAGCCGGGCCAGGCCAACGGGCTCTGCTTCTCGGTCCACAAGGGGATCCGCATCCCTCCCTCGCTCGTCAATATCTACAAGGAGATGAGCAGCGACCTGGGCTGCCCGATCCCGGAAAACGGGGACCTTACGGGCTGGGCCAGGCAGGGCGTTCTGCTCCTCAATACGGTTCTCACCGTGCGGGCCCATGCGGCCAATTCTCACCGGGGGATCGGCTGGGAGGAGTTCACGGACGCAGCCATCAGGGTGCTGGCTGACCAGGACAGGCCGCTGGTGTTCATTTTATGGGGGACGCCGGCGAGGCGCAAGAAAGCCCTCATCTACAACCCGAAGCACCTCATCATCGAGTCACCGCACCCGAGCCCGCTCTCGGCGTCCGGAGGCTTTTTCGGGAGCCGTCCGTTCTCGAGGACCAACGACTACCTTGTGCGCTGCGGCCTTACGCCGATCGACTGGGCAGCCGCAAACGAAGAATAACCTATTTAAGGATATAACATGGCAGATAAAACGAAAAGCATAGTGCGTGAAGCCGCCTTCCTCATGGCTGCCCAGATGGTCTGCAGCGTGATCGGGCTCCTCTACAGAAGTCCGATGCACCTGGTGATCGGGGACATCGGCGACGGCTACTATCAGTATGCGTACGAGTGGTACGCGATCATTCTTTTGATTTCCTCCTACAGCATTCCCTCGGCCCTCTCCAAAGTCATGGCCGACCGGCTGGCAAAGGGACAGTACAAAAATGCGCAGAGAGTATTCCATGCCTCCATCTTTTATGTTCTGATCGTGGGCGGGATCGGTGCGCTGGCGGCCTTCTTCGGGGCGCCTTTCTTCCTTGCAAGGCAGCCCGATGCGGTTCCGGCTCTTCGGGTTCTTGCGCCGACGATCGTGCTGGCGGGGCTCCTCGGGTGCCTTCGGGGCTATTTCCAGGCGCAGAATACGATGTTCCCGACAGGGGTCTCCCGCGTGGCGGAGCAGATCGTCAACGCGGTCATCTCGGTCCTTGCGGCCTGGCTCCTCACGAGGCGCTACGTCGGCGATGAGAACATGACCGGCAAATTCGGAGCGGCGGGCGGCACGCTCGGGACAGGCGCGGGCGTACTTGCGGGAATTCTCTTCATGCTGTTTACCTATTTCCTGAACCGCAAAACGATCAGTAAGCGAATCAACCGGGATAAGACCGTGAAGGCGGAGAGTTACCGGCAGGTGTTTCACGTCATTTTCATGATGGTGACGCCGATCATCTTTGCGACCGGCATCTACAACTGCACGGCGATCGTGGACCAGAACATATTCACGGCGCTCATGGACTGGCGGAACATTCCTCCGCAGGAGGTGACGCGCGAGTATGCGCTGTTCTCCTACAGGGTCAAGCCGATCCTGAATATTCCGGTTTCGCTGGCCTCCGCGACCTCGACGGCCCTCATTCCGGCGGTCGCGACGGCGATCTCCGCCGGGAGGGACCGCGAAGCTGCCGACCGGATCAACGAGGCCATGCGGCTCTCGATGTTTCTGGCCGTGCCGGCGTCGGTCGGTCTGGCGGTGCTTTCCTACCCAGTGATCCGGATCATGTATCCGACCGGCGATATCTGGGGGGCGGCGATCCTGCTCTCGCTGGGTGCGGTGTCCGTCATTTTCTACAGTCTCTCAACGGTCACGAACGGCGTCCTGCAGGGGCTCGGCCATCCGGGAGACCCCGTGAAAAATGCATTTATCGCGCTCATCATCAACATCGTCTCGGCGGTACTTCTGGTCGGCTTCATGCACGCCGATATCTACGGAATTCTTGCGGCGACGGTGCTCTACGCGGCCTCTGTCATGGTCCTGAACGCGTTCTCGCTGAAAAAATATCTGGATTACAAGCATGACTTAAAGCGCCTGCTCATTCAGCCGCTCATGGCGGCAGTGCTTATGGGCGTGATCGTGGGGGCGATCTACTGGATCCCGAGCATCTTTTTGCCCGGGGTCTTCAGAGGGTACCTCGCCAGCGCGGTGCTTACGCTTATCGCCGTACTCGCGGGCATCCTGGTCTACGTGATCTTCTACACGAAAGCGACGCATATGACGGACGAGGAGATCAAAAAGCTTCCCTTCGGCCGGAAGATCCTTGTGCTGCTTCGAAAAATAAAAGTGCGTTGACAGGAACGCTTTGCTGCTTTACAATGGTAAAGTTGAATCTTTCGGTAACAGGTACATTTGCGTCCCATGAGAAGGCCGCATGGGCGGCCTTGATTGGGACTGCATCTTAAATAGAAACAAAAGAGGAGATGGAGAAATTGAGTGAGAAAAGACTGATGCTCGGAAATGAAGCCATCGCGCGCGGCCTCTACGAAGCCGGCGTCAAGGTGGCCTCCGCGTATCCGGGCACACCCAGCACGGAAATCAGTGAAAACCTGGTCCAGTACAAGGATTCCCTGTACTGCGAGTGGGCTCCGAACGAGAAGGTCGCGGCGGAAGTCGCCTTCGGCGCTTCGATCGCGGGCGTTCGTTCCTTTGCCTGCATGAAGATGGTCGGCTACAACGTGGCGGCGGACCCGGTCTACTCGGCGGCTTATGCCGGCGTGGGCCGCGGCATGGTCCTCTGCGTCGCGGACGACCCGGGCCTCTACAGCTCCCAGAACGAACAGGACACCCGCATGGTCAGCCGTGCGGCCCAGATCCCGGTTCTCGAGCCGTCGGATTCCCAGGAAGCCAAGGACATGACGAAGCTGGCCTACGAGATCAGCGAGAAGTACGACAAGCCGGTCGTGATCCGCACAACGACCCGTCTGGCCCACTCTCAGGGCGTCGTCGAGCTCTGTCCGAGAGAAGAGGTTCCGGACAAGGAATATGAGAAGAATATTGCCAAGAACGTCATGCTTCCGGCCAACGCGATCCGCAGACATGTGATCGTGGAGGAGCAGATGGAGCGCCTCTCGGAGGACGCATGTTCATTTTCCATCAACCGTGTCGAGATGCGCGGCACGAAGATCGGCGTCATCACGAGCGGCATTCCGTACACCTACGTCCGTGAGGCCCTTCCGGATGCATCGGTCCTTAAGCTCGGCATGGTCCATCCGCTGCCGCGCAAGCTGATCGAGGAGTTTGCGTCCAAGGTTGACCGTCTTATCGTCTTCGAGGAGCTCATGCCGGTCATCGAGGAGCAGGTCCGCTCCTGGGGCATCAGGTGCGAAGGCAAGGATCTCTTCACGAAGCTCGGCGAGTACTCCGCCAACATGCTCCGCGAGAAGGTCCTCGGTGAGAAGATCGAGGCGGTTCCGGCAAGCGACATTCCGGCACGTCCGCCGATCCTCTGCCCGGGCTGCCCGCACAGGTCCACCTTCTGGGTCCTTAAAAAATTAAAACTGCACGTCGCCGGCGACATCGGCTGCTACACGCTCGGCGCGGTGGCGCCGCTCCAGGTGATCGAGTCCTGCCTCTGCATGGGTTCGTCCATTTCCTCCCTGCACGGCATCGGCAAGGCAAAAGGAGAGGAGTATCTCAAGGACTGGGTATGCGTGATCGGCGATTCCACCTTCATGCACACCGGCGTGAACTCCCTCATGAACATGGTCTACAACCAGAGCACGGGCACGGTGATCATTTTAGACAACCGCATCACCGGCATGACCGGCCATCAGGACAACCCGGCGACCGGCAAGACCCTCATGGGCGACACCGTCCCGGCCATCGACTTCGAGAAGTTCTGCCACGGCATCGGCATTGAGAATGTCTTCACGGTCAACGCCTATGACCAGGCGGCCCTCACCGAGGTCGTGAAGCGCGAGGTTAAGGCGGACCACCTGTCCGTCATCGTCGCGAAGGCTCCGTGCGCGCTGATCCCGGAGGCGAAGACGACTAAGAAATGCGTCCCGGTACCGGAAAACTGCATCCACTGCGGTGCCTGCACGAAGCCCGGCTGCCCGGCTCTCTCCAAAAATGAGGACGGTTCGATCTCCATCGATCCGACCCAGTGCAACGGCTGCACGCTCTGCATGCAGCTCTGCCGGTTCAATGCGATCAGGGAGGTAATGTAAAATGAAGACAAGAAATATTATGATCGTCGGCGTCGGCGGCCAGGGAACCCTGATCGCCAGCCGCATCTTAGGCTACATTGCCACAGCAGCCGGCTACGATGTCAAGCTCTCCGAGGTCCACGGCATGGCGCAGCGCGGCGGCTCGGTCGTCACCTTCGTCCGCTACGGCGACAAGGTAGAGGAGCCGATCGTCGAGCCCGGCCAGGCGGATGTCCTCATCGCTTTCGAGCGCCTTGAGGCGAAGAGATATGCACATTATCTGAAGCCGGACGGCGTCCTCATCTGCAACGACACCCGCATCGATCCGATGCCGGTCCGCATCGGCACCGCAAAGTATCCGGAAAATATCCTAGAGGATATCGCGAAGGATCACACGGTCTACAAGGCCGACGCGACGGAGATTGCGCTGGGACTGGGCAACGCGAGATGCTTCAACGTCGTCATCCTCGGCATGGCGGCCCGCCACATGGACTACAGTGTGGAGGACTGGTACGCGGCCATCGAGCACACAGTGAAGCCGAAGACCATCGAGCTGAACAAGAAGGCATTCGACGCCGGCTACCAGCTGACAGGCGAATAAAGAACTTTCTGCGGGCGCAAATTAATGCGCCCGCTATAAAAAACTACTTGACTTTTATACGTTAAAGCGTTACGCTTTAAAGCGTATTTATAATTATGGAGGAAATTTAACCATGATACTCAAAATCATACTTCTCGTCGTCTTTTTCGCCGTCATGATCGCGGTCGGCTGGTACTCCCGCCACACCGCTAAGACCGTCGACGGCTTTGTGCTGGGCGGGCGCTCGGTCGGTCCGTGGATCTCCGCATTCGCCTACGGGACGTCCTACTTCTCGGCGGTCGTCTTCATCGGCTACGCGGGCCAGTTCGGCTGGAGATACGGCCTCGCATCCACCTGGATCGGCGTCGGCAACGCGATCATCGGCTCGCTCCTCGCCTGGGTCATCCTGGGCCGCCGCACCCGCGTCATGACAAAGCACTTAAATGCAGCTACGATGCCGGCATTTTTCGAGAAGCGGTTCGGCTCGAAGGAGCTTAAGATCACGGCTTCGGTGATTATTTTCATTTTCCTGATTCCCTACACCGCATCGGTCTACAACGGCCTCTCGAACCTCTTCAACATGGCGTTCGGCATTCCCTACATCTACTGCGTGCTGATGATGGCGGTCCTCACCTGCGTCTACGTCCTCATGGGCGGCTACATGGCGACGGTCTACAACGACTTCGTGCAGGGCATCATCATGCTGATCGGCATCGTGGCGGTCATCCTGGCGGTCCTGAACGGCCACGGCGGCTTCATGGAGGCCGTCCGCAAGCTCTCCGAGATCCCGAGCGACAACCCGATCACGATGGGGCAGCCGGGCGCATTTGCCTCCTTCTTCGGACCGGACCCGATGGGTCTTCTCTATGTCGTCATCCTGACCTCCCTCGGCACCTGGGGCCTTCCGCAGATGGTCCAGAAGTTCTACGCGATCAAGAGCGAGAAGGCTGTCGCGACCGGAACGATCGTATCCACCTTCTTCGCGGTGGTCATCGCCGGCGGCTCCTACTTCCTCGGCGGTTTCGCCCGCCTCGTCGACGTAGCGAATGTCTCGACGGTCAATCCGGACGGCTCGATCAAAATGCTCTACGACACGGTCATGCCGCAGCTCCTCTCGAAGCTCCCGGACATCCTCATGGGCGTCCTCGTGGTCCTCGTCATGAGCGCATCGATGTCCACGCTGTCCTCGCTGGTCTTAACGTCCTCCTCGACGATGACGCTGGACTTCCTCAAGGGGACCTTCATGAAGGACATGAATGAGAAGAAACAGCTCCTGTGCCTCCGCGTGCTGGTCATTTTCTTCATCATTCTCTCGGTCGTGATCGCGATGGATCCGCCGACTTTCATCGCCCAGCTCATGGGTATCTCCTGGGGCGCACTCGCGGGCGCCTTCCTGGCCCCGTTCCTCTACGGGCTCTACTGGAAGAAGGTCACACCGGCCTCCTGCTGGGCCTGCTTCGCGTTCGGCGTGGGCCTCACGGTCATCAACATCTACACAAAGTGGTTCAACTCGATTCAGGCAGGCGCGTTCGCGATGCTGGGCGGCCTCATCCTGGTGCCGATCGTGAGCCTCCTGACCCCGAAGATGGAGGAGAAGAGGGTGGACGATATCTTCTCCTGCTACGACGTCGAGGTCGAGACCAAGGCGAGAAATGTTCTGCCGGAGCAGAACGACTGAAAAATTAATTATTTGGTTTGATTTGTATTCCCGCAGTGCCTGACACTGCGGGAAATTTCTGTATTGTCCAAAATATGCGCGAAACAATCAAAATAATTTGTGGAATACACACAGAATATCTGGTATACTGACAATAAGAGAAGATTTTGCATAATGATCATAAAAGCGAAAGAGCAGGAAGAAGGTGACGGTACTGTAAGAACTGTGCGAGAATGAACGTACGTGAAGCTTATTAAAAGGTTATCCGGCAATCATTTGTTTTTATCTGAGGAGGTAAACTATGAAGCTCTTGTCAAGATACTTAGCGGTTTTACTGGTTATGACCATGTTTGCGGCACTTCTCCCGGTCACCGCGTTCGCAGCGGAAAATGAAGACATCGAAGCTGCTGAGGCGGTGCAGGAGGCAGGCAGCCCCGTGATTGGGCCGATTGGCATCGGCGGAGGTATTATCGCATACATTTCCCAATCCGGAGAACTGAGCCTTACTGCTTATCAAGATGCCGATGACCCTGTTCTGCCAAAGGATTTTATGACGTCGTGGCGGGAATCTATTACATCGATCAAAGTGGATAAGTACTCCGCGACCATTCATTTTCCGGAGGATTCAAGCTACCTGTTCAGCAACTTTACGAATTTAAAAAGCATAGATTTCAGCGGCTTTGATACTTCGCGCGTTAAAAACATGAGTTACATGTTTCTTCACTGCGAGAGCCTTGAGGAACTGAATCTTGACAGATTCAATACATCGAACGTCACCGATATGTCGAATATGTTTTGTTGGTGCAGCAATTTAAAGAAGGTGAATCTCAAAAGCTTCAATACATCAAAAGTAAAATATATGGATTATATGTTTTACGGCTTGTGGGAAATGACCGGCCTTGACCTCAGCTATTTCAACATGGCAAATGTTACGTCAACAGACTATATGTTCGGTCATATGACGAACCTGCTCACTCTTCACACCCCGAAAAACTGTAAGGTCAGCACAAATCTTCCCGTAACAATGTATTATCTCGGCTACGAGACATACAACAAAATGCCGAATTTAACCTACAGCAAATATCTGGCGAGCTCCAAGATCCTTTCGACGGGTGGCTTCTACGACGTGCTGGATCCGGATAAGTGGTACTATGAGGCGGTCTACTGGGCGGCAGCGCATGATGTCACGTCCGGTGTGGGCGGCAGCTCCTACTTCAAGCCGAATGATGACCTCACCAGGGCTCAGGCAGTCTCCTTCCTCTACAAGATGGCGGGTCAGCCGGGCGTGGATTCCTATCCGGAACCGGGCTTTAAGGATGTCAAAGAAAGCGACTGGTTTTACAACGCGGTGAGATGGGCTGTGGCAAAAAAGATCACATCCGGCATGGGTACAGGCACCTTCCAGCCGGGCGCAAAATGCACACGGGCGATGATCGTGACATTCCTTCAGAATTATTCCCAAAATGCTGCATATACCTACGTTAAGCTTACGACCTCCTCGCACTTCAGTGATGTCCCCGGGAATGCGTGGTACAAGAGCGCGGTCGACTGGGCGGTTGAAAACGGCATCACATCCGGCTACGGGACGGGAACCTTCAGGCCGAATCTGAACTGCACACGGGCGATGATGGTTTCATTTTTAAAGAAGGTCTATGAGCTTCCGATCTTGTCAAATTCATAAGGATGATACAGCGGGAACCTCCTTGCGGGGAGGTTCCCGACGGTGATTATGCAGCTTATCACATTTTGATTAATACGAAGGAGGTATATCATGAAGAAACTATCAAGATATCTTGCCGTTTTACTGACAGTGACCATGATGCTGCACCTCTGCTCTGTTGCTGCGTTTGCAGCTGCGGAAGTATCGGAGGCGAATCAAATCGTGACTGCCCCGGAGGAAATCGCCCCGGATGAAGCAACAGAATCGGTTCCCGAAGAAACGGCTGGGGAGGAAGTAACTGCGGAAGCGGAGGAGCCCGCGGAAGCAGAGGAACCCGCGGAAACAGAGGAACCCGCGGAAACAGAGGAACCTGCGGAAGCGGAGGAGTCTGCGGAAGCGGAGGAGACTGCGGAGGCGGCTGAACCTGCGGAAGCAGAGGAGCCTGCGGAAGTGACAGAACCTGCGGAAGCAGAGGTGCCTGCGGAAGCGGAGGTTCCTGCCGAGCCGGAGGCCGCAGATGCGGAAATCGTGGAGGAGTCCCCCGAAGAGCCGGTCCCGGAGGAGATACCAGCTGCGGAAGATGTTCTGGAACCTGCCGAGGATGCCGCTCTTGTCGGAGCCAGAATCAAGGTGGGTGACGGGGTGGAGGCGACATTTACTGCATCTACAGGCGCAGTTGTGTTCTACTCAAACGGAGGAACGCTGTGGAATAGCTGGAAATCTGCACTCGCCCAGTCTCAGGACAGCATAGCTGATAAAATCAAATCAATCAAGAAGGGGAGCGGATCCGGAAAAATATATCTTCCGGAAGACTGCGGTTACATGTTTGCATTTTTGTCGGGATTGAAGGAACTGGATATGCGCATCTTTGATACCTCGAAGGTCAGGGACGCATGGAGAATGTTCGCACAGTGTACCAATCTGACCAAAATCAACCTCAGCAGTTTCGACTCATCCCACATCACGAACATGAGCTATATGTTCACCGGCTGTGAAAGTTTAACGGAATTGGACCTCAGCAGTTTTGATACATCCCTTGTAGAAAGTATGGGTGGTATGTTCAGCAACTGCTATAATCTTAAGAAGCTGAATATTACCGGATTTAACACAGAACATGTAACATCTATGTATGAAATGTTCAATAATTGCCGAAGTCTCAAGACATTGGACCTTAAGTCGTTCAGCACAAGAAATGTCAGAGATATAAGCTATATGTTTGAGGGCTGCTCGAATCTGCAAGGACTTATTTTGTCCTATGATTTTATAATAGATAACTGCTCTACAGATGAGGTATTTAAGGGCTGCAATAAACTCGAGTATATTTATCTCCCGATGAGCTTCAGCGATTCCAGCACGGCAGAAATAAAACTGCCGGTTACTATGTTTGAACATTATCATTATGATCATTATGATGATAATGATTATTACAAATATGATGTATTAAGTAAAGCAAAGTATTCATTATCGGGTTATCATACAGTACTGGCAACAAAGAATCTGTGGCAAAAGGGGGACATAGTTGGGGATTACGTGATTGCGTCCTATGATTATCATTCGCAAGTAATCGTACTCAATTCGGACGGGGGAAATCTGTGGCATGACTGGCAAGAGATGGTCAGAAAACTGAATGATCTTAATCCTACTCTTTCCGATGTAAAGACAATAAAGATGGCAAATAATTCCGGAATAATACATCTTCCGGAAAATTCCGGGTATTTGTTCAACCACTTGGAAGAACTCACGAGTATTCAGATGGACAAATTCGATTCGTCAAAAGCAACAAACATGACATGTTTGTTCGCTGTGTGTGAAAAACTTCCTTCTGTTGATCTGTCTGGGTTTGACACATCACATGTCACTGATATGAGTGCTATGTTTACTCATTGTGATAATCTGACCTCGCTGGATGTCAGTTCTTTTGATACGTCAAATGTCCTGGATATGGAACGCATGTTCGACCATTGCGCGAAACTGCAAAAACTTGACCTTACAGCTTTCGATACATCCCGCGTAACAGATATGTACCGTATGTTTGCGGATTGCCCTAATCTTAGGTATCTTGATCTCAGCAGTTTCGACGCATCTAAAGTCACCGACGCAGACAAAATGTTTGAAGGCACAAGCCTCCTGGTTCTAAAGACACCTAAGAACCTGACTATCGATGTACCTCTGGGCAAAACCATGTATGACGCATCAGGCAAAGCATACACAAAGCTGCCCAAATCCTCAAAGAGCATTCGTCTCGCGACAACAAAGAAAAAGGCCTTTGAATTCAGGGACGTGAGAAATATGTCCCTCTGGTACTACGATGCTGTCTACTGGGCCTACGAAAATGATATCACCTCCGGTATGGGTGAGGGTACCTTCCAGCCGATGGCTGACCTTACCAGAGCGCAGGCGGTCACTTTCCTCTACAAAATGGCCGGTGAGCCGAACGTGGACGGATATCCGGATCCGGGCTTTAAGGATGTCAAAAAAAGCGACTGGTTTTACAATGCAGTAAAGTGGGCTGTGGCTAAAAAAATCACATCCGGCTACGGACAGGGGACGTTCTCCCCGAATGCGAAATGTACGCGGGCAATGATCGTGACCTTCCTCAGCAACTACGCACGGGCAGCCGGAATTTATGAGGAGCCGACAAAATCTTCCGGGTTCAAAGATGTTTCGTCCAACGCCTGGTACAAGAAAGCGGTCGACTGGGCGGTTGAAAACGGCATCACATCCGGCTACGGGGCAGGTACCTTCAGACCGGACGTGATCTGCAACCGGGCGATGATGGTTACATTTTTAATGAAAGTAGATGCGCTCAAGGCTTCGTAAAATTCATAAAGAGGAGCTAAGAAGGACCACCCGGAAGGGTGGTTCTTCTTGTTTTATGGGAGGCACATGTGCTAAAATAGCGAAACAGAGCATGAAAACAGACAAAAAAGGAATTAAAATATGCAGCAGCCTCACATTTGTTTCTTCGACATCGACAACACCCTCTGGGACTTCCACATGAATATCCCGGAGTCCACGAAGGAGGCCATCAGGCGTCTCCATGAGAACGGCCACTATGTATTTTTGAACAGCGGCCGCGCCAGGGCCATGATCCGGGATCCGAAGCTCTTCGAACTGGGAGTGAGCGGCGTCGTCTCCGGTATGGGGACCATGATTGAATACGTGAAAGACGGTTTCGCCGGACCCGATGTCCGGGATGAAGATGTTCTTCTTTATAACCGGATTCCGGTGGAGCTCTGCGCGCGGACGATTGCGACGTTCCGCCGTTACCATATCCAGCCGCTGTGCGAGGGGAGAAACTTCCTTTATTTTAAGGAGTCCGAATTCCGAAAGGACAAGTTCAGCAGTGAGATCCGGAGACTGTTCGGCGACCGCATCGTGGATATCGATGAAAATGAAAACCGCTGGGAAGTGTCCAAGTTCACAACCATCGCGACCGACGGAGACAGAGAGGCCTGCTTCAAAGAACTCTCGCCCGAGTACGACTATGTGATCCATAATGAGTGGCTTGCGGAGGCGGTGCCGAAGGGGTTCAGCAAGGGGACCGGCGTCCTGAAGGTCGCGGAGCTTCTGGGCATCCCCGTAGACCGCACCGTCGCCTTCGGGGACAGCGCGAACGACCTTCAGATGCTCCGCGCCGCCGGGACGGCGGTCGTCATGGGAAACGGAAGCGAGGCGGCGAAGGCGGAGGCGGACTATGTGACCGCACCTCTCCATGAGGACGGGATCTTCAGGGCATGCCGGCATCTGGGGCTAATTTGACTTGTGCAGATTCCACATAAATATGTGGAAAAGGTGCGATTTGTGTGGTATTATTGAATGAAGAGATGTTTTCATTTTTAATGCCGAAAGGAGGAACCACATGAACGCCTACACAAAGCTTGAGTCAAAGAACAATTCGAACCTGATTCTTCGCGTCGTTCCGGGCCATTTTGTAACCCCGAATGCACACACGAATTACTATATGGAGATGACGCAGATCTTAAGACGGCAGAGTGAAGCGAAGGCCGTGGCGAAGGCGATGAGCGAATTCTACACCAACAGCACGATCGTCGACACGATCCTCTGCCTCGACGGGATGGACGTCATCGGTGCGTATCTTGCCGATGAGCTGACCCGCGCGGGCATCCTCAGCACGAACGCCCACAAGACGATGTATATCATCTCTCCGGAGTTCGACAGCTCGGGCCAGATGTTCTTCCGCGAGAATATGGAGACCTGGATCCGCAACAAGAACATCCTGATCCTGCTTCCGACCGCCTCCACGGGCTCCTCAATCACGAAGGCCGCCCAGACGGTTCTCTACTACGGCGGCAAGGTGAGCGGCGTCTCGGCCATCTTCTCGGCTGTCAACAGCATTGACGGTTATCCGGTCTTCTCGCTCTTCAAGACCAGCGACCTGCCGGATTACCATGTATACAAACATAAAGACTGCCCGCTCTGCAAGGCCGGCGTGAAAGTCGACGCGATCGTAAGCGGAAAGGGCTACTCCAGAATCAGATAACAGGACATAATAATGGACATTTACGGTACTTTGGGGCCTTCCTGCGCGGAAGGTCCGACACTTGTACAGATGTTTCAAAACGGGATGACCGGCATTCGGCTCAACTTATCCCACATCTCTCTGCCGGAGGCGGCAGACCAGATCAAGATGCTTCACGAGGCCGCGAAGGAAGCCGGGGTGAAACCTCAGCTCTTAATTGACATGCAGGGTCCCGAGCTTCGGGTCGGGCGCATGTCCGCGCCGATCTGGCTCGAGAACGGAGGCAGCGTTTATCTTTCGGCGAAGCCGGAAAAGAACAGTATTCTGATATCAAAGGAGGTGTTCCTGTCCATCGAGAGCGGGCAGGAACTTCTTCTAGACGACGGAAAACTCCTCATAGAGGCTGTTTCGAAAAATGAAAACCGCATAAAAGCCCGCGTGATCCGCGGCGGCGTCCTGGCCGGGCGGAAGAGCATCGCCCTCGTCGGAAAGACGATCGATATGCCGCCCATGACCGCGGATGACCTCGCCAACATCCGGGAGGCGAAGAACTACGGGGTGACCGCCGTGATGCAGCCCTTTGTGAGAAACAGGGAGGACCTCATGGCGGTGCGGAGCGCCCTCGATGAGGCCGGGAGCCCCGATATCCGTCTCTTTGCCAAGATCGAAAATATGGACGGTGTCCGCGACATCGACGAGCTGATCCCGGCGGCGGATGAGATCGTGATCGCGAGGGGAGACCTCGGCAATGCGGTGCCGCTGCCGACGCTTCCCGCAGTCCAGAAACGCCTGGCGAAGAAGTGCCGGGAGGCCGGCAAGCCCTTCATGGTGGTCACCCAGATGCTGGCCTCGATGGAGAAGAATCCGGTGCCGACCAGAGCTGAGGTGAGCGACATATTCAACGCAGTGCTCGACGGGGCAGCCTCCGTGATGGTCACGGGGGAGACCGCGGCAGGCCGCTACCCGGCGGAGACCATCCGGTACCTTGCCGGGACGGTCAGGGCGGCGGAACAATACATGAAAGAGACGAAAGATACGTGACATGCTGAAGGTTGCCATTGCGGAAGACGAGGAAAAGTACATAGAGGAGATCACCGGGTACCTTGAGCGGTATGCAAAGGAGAGCGGGGAGGAGATTCGGACGTTCATTTTCCGGGACGGGAGAGAACTCATAGACCACTATGAGCCGAAGTACGACATCATCCTCCTCGACATTGAGATGCCCCGGATGAACGGGATGGAGGCTGCGAGGAGCATCCGCAAAACCGACAGGGATGTGGTGCTCATCTTCATCACGAACCTCGCCAACTACGCGATCCACGGGTACGAGGTAGGAGCGCTTGACTTCATCACGAAGCCGCTTTCATGGTATACATTTTCCCTGCGGTTTCGGAGGGCCGCCGAGCGCGCCGCGATGCACCGGGACGAGGAGATCCTCCTTGCCGTGCACGAGGGTGTCGAGAAGATCTCCGTGCGGGACATCTACTATGTGGAGGTCCAGAACCGCTTCCTCATCTACCACACGACGCGGGGAAACCTCGAGCTTCGGGGGACCATGAAGAGCGCGGAGGAGCAGCTTCTTCCGCATCATTTTGCAAAATGCAACCACTGGTACATCGTGAACCTCATGCATGTAAAGCGGATCACGAAGGATACGGTTCTGGTCGGCAGCGACGAGATCGAGGTGAGCCGAAGGGCCAGAAACGGGTTCCTTGCGGCGCTCACGGCCTACATGGGAGGCGGGATCAATGGGTAGAGCAGTGTTCGGCGCAGCTGTGATGGCGGCTGCGTTTTTCATTTTCTTAAAGCCGGTAGGGAGATTTGAGGATAAACGAACGGTCGGGATCGCGGGGGTTCTTCTGGCCGCGGCAGGCTTTTCCGGCTACTGGTTTGTTCGGCAGAGGACTGTTTACGGCGCTTTCATCATGCCGGGACTCCTGCTCCTTAGGGCAATCATCGTGCGGAGCCTTTCGCGGGAGGGATGGAGAGAGGCCTTCTACATCAGCATCTGGTCGGGGATGATCTCGGGCATCATCTACCAGGCGGCCGGGTGGCGCACGGGAGTTCTCACGAAGCTGTTTCTCCCCGAGGGCATGGCGCTCTTTCTCGAGGCGGTTCTGGCCGTCATCTTCCTTGCGCTTATTGTGCAGATATTTCTTGCGGACACGATGCCGGAGGACGGGCATTACCATATCGGGCCCAGGCAGATCGCGCTGGCCTTTGTGGAGTATACGCTCTTCGGGGTCCTGCTTGTGGGGAGCGGCCTGTCCACGATGACGGATGCCCGGCTTCTCATGATGATCACGCTCTTCACCGGGGAGGTCATGCTGCTCGTGATCCTGTATCTCGAGTACACGATGTTCAGAAACAGCGCGATGCAGAAGGAGATCACCACGATGAACCTGCTCTGGCACGAGCAGAAGGCCCAGTACGAGCTCGCAAAGGAGAACATCGAGCTCATCAACCACAAGTGCCACGATTTAAAGCACCAGATCCGGGCGCTGCGCGGGGAGAACGGGCGGATCTCCGACCCGAAATACCTGGATGAGATCGCCTCCTCCATCAACATCTATGAGTCAATCGTGAAGACCGGGTCGGATGTCCTCGACACGATCCTCACGGAGAAGAGCCTTTTCTGCCGGGAGAAGGAGATCAAGATCAACTGCGTCGCGGACGGGGCCCAGCTCGCCTTTATGGATCCGGTCGACCTCTACTCAGTTTTCGGGAACGCGATCGACAACGCAATCGAGGAGGTCCTGAAATTTGAGGAGAAGGAGAAGCGGCAGATCGATGTTGTCATTTTCCGAAAGGAGGCCCTGATCTCGGCGGAGATCGTGAACCCGGTTCATGACCTCCCGGAGTTTTCGGGCGGGCTGCCCCTCACGACCAAGGGGGACAACGGCTACCACGGGTTCGGCGTGAAGAGCATCAAGAGCACGATCGAGAAGTACGGCGGGTTTGTCGTCATCGACACGAGCGGAGGCTGCTTTGCGCTCAAGATGCTGCTGCCGGCGGGGGAGTGAGGCCTTGCATTCTTCTCCCTGTCAATCGTCTTTAAGCTGCTTTTCCTTATATTTTTTCAGGGCATCGTTGTAGGAATCCGCCTGCTTCTGCATTCTTTTTACAAGAGACACCCAGATAAAAAACACCGTCAGAAAAGATATCAAAACGAGCATGGCAAAAAGAAAGACAGCCATGCTTTTTGATATGCCCTCATATAACGGGTGCAGGAGATTATGCAGGCCGATGTGATAACTTAAGATAAAGGAGGCTGCGGCAGCCGGGATGAATCCAATGAGCAGCCGTAACTTCTGATTCATCTTTAAAGTAAGGCTGTCTGAGTAGAAAATTAATCTCGACAGAGTGAACAATATCGCTGTGAGATATATGGAAATAAAATCGACCGCACTGAGATCAGGTGTCGTGATGTAGGGTGAAAGAACCATATAGCCGACAAAAACGGTAAACGTGACACCGAGAATCGCAAAAAAGGAGACTGTATATTCTTTTATAAAACCTCGTTTCATACCGGGTTCCTCCTGTCTTTTATTGAACGTTTTACTCACTTACGATATGCCCAGCTCTTTTTTTATACTCGGAGTGTACTGTCTCGATGCGATGATACGCTCTCCGTTATCCAGAGTCAGCAGCAGACGGCTGCCGATCTCCGGCTGGATCGAGCTTACCTTTAACAGATTGACGATGATCTGCTTTGACGCCTGAATGAACGTCATTCCCCGCAGGATCTCAGCCATTTCGTACAGCCGTTTATCGGTCTCGTAGATATTGTGCTCCGTATAGATGAACACTTTTCGGTTAACAGCCTCAATATAGAGAATGCTGTGAACAGGGATGATCCGGGTTCCGGCGTCATTGCGCCCGACCACCCCCTGGTCAAATCCGAGCAGCCAGGAGCGAATGGTCCTTACCTCCCTGGTTTCCGACGGATATTTGAGGTAAACCTCGATCTCCGTTAATTCCGGTTTCAATTCAGATATCAGTTTCATGTATGCTCCTCCGGATGTGTTTTGCGTCAGATAAAAATGCCGGTACTTCAAAGATATTGCTTCAATAAATCTTCCAGCGCCCTGTTCAGAGTACCTGTGATTGCGTCAGAGGTCGAAAAGAATTCATATTCCGTGAGTTCACAGAAATTATAATCCCTGTAATTCATGTTCAGCGTCGGCGTGTCCGCATGCTTTATTTTAACATATCCGAAATAAGCTGATTTCAAAATGTATGTCTGATTTGTCTGATAGTCGTTCAGGGGTGATGCATCCATAAAAATCAGATAATCACTTCCGGGATACATCAGGTTTAACGTATTGAAATACTCGATACGGCCTTCAACGGGAAGAAAGCCGAAATATGTGTAAACATACACTGTCTGTCCTGCCTTAAGCGTATCGTCTCCCCTGTGAATTTCCCTGATGACAACTTCCTGCCCTATACTGGCAGCTGTTTGATGTATATTTCCGGTCGCGGAAACGACGGCGATGCAGGCAGCAGAAGCCACTCCGTAGGGATCGGTTTCATCGGACGATTCGAAGCGTATTCCGGATTCGTCCTCTTTTCCCCATGCATAGTTCAGTGTGATCTTCTTCGTTTCGAGATCCTCGACCCTTTTAAGCTCTGTTATTCCGCTGTCCGGCAGATTCAGTCGAAACGCGGCACCCCAGAGGAGCATGGAGAGAAGCATGATCATGCAGGCAGCTGCAAAACATCTTGATGGTCTCATCATCTTTTTTCCTCACGCATCCGGACAACTCCGGCATCAACTTCATAAACCGTGCCGCACAGCTCGGAAATATCCTGCTCCATGTGGCTTGCCAGCAATACGACCGCGCCTCTTTCAGCCTCCTCACGTATAATGCGGCGCGTAAGAGCGATGCCGCTTTGGTCAATGGAATTGGTCGGCTCGTCAAGAAAAAGGAAATCCGGTTTTTCCATGATAGCCTGGGCAAGGGCAAGTCTCTGTCTCATGCCAAGAGAATATTTTTTGATCGGAAGCCGGTTTTTGGGGTCAAGGCCCACTCGCTTAAGCGCCGCATCGATCTCATCGGGGGAAATGCGATGCGTCAGGGAACTCAGGCAGTACAGGTTTTCCCTTCCCGTCATGTAAGGCCACAGGTTTGCATTTTCGATAATCACACCGATCTTTAAATCACCGATGCATCTGTGAACATTTTTTCCGTTCAGCAGAACCGTGCCTCTTGTCGGCTTTACGAGTCCGCTCAAAATTCGAAACAACATGGTTTTGCCGGAACCGTTTTCCCCGCAAAAGCCGTAAATCGTTCCTCCATGGAGGCTGAGAGTCACATTCTTCAGAATCGCCTTTGAGGCGATCGTCTTCGAGACATCCCTGACAAGTAACGTGTTATCCATAAGCCTGCCTCCTAAAACAAATCAATTCTGCTCATATATATGGCTGATCCTGCCGTCAGGGCAGCCGTATACAAAAAGCCCGTCATAATCTTCAGGCAGACGAAGGGTTTCATTTTCATGATACAACTGTTAAAGCAGAGCGGATTTAGAAGAATGTTTGCCGGAAGATCAAAAAGCATGATGGCCGCACATTCGAGGATCAGGACCAGAGCGAATGATGAGAGCAGCCCGATCGTCTCGCCGTACCTGACGGCAATCCAGTTGCATACAAGGCAGATATCGAGAACGGTCGGAGCGAACAGGAGTCCGATTAACACGAGTTCCGATACGAATTCTTTATCTACACTCCATCGGACGGTCATCCTTAATGCAATCATCGTTTTTGCAAGTAGCATCCACAAAATCCAGAGAGAAGATAGAGCGAGAAGGGTTAATGTTCTTCTGACAGCCCGTTTCCATCTGCAGGGAATCCTTGTAAAAATGTATGGCTTCGCATCTCCGAATTCTTTTGAAATGTAATCTCCGAACAGCAGACAGAACAGGAAGACAGAGCCCAGGCAGTCGAAGGACAGTATGACCGAATGAAGATTTCCCTTTGACATGCTTCCGAAAAAGAGGGACCAAAGACGTTCCGCGGAAAAAGATGTTTGGGGTTCCGGGAAGAAAATGTCCGATAGCGACAGGACGCCGATATATGGGAAGATATACAATGTTTTTATAAGATCACGTCTCAGAGAGTTCATCCTTCGCCCCTTTTATGTACATATCATTTACAAATCGTAATTATTCAGCACTCCATAGGCGGTAAATCCTATAACCACGGCAATGATCACGCATGTAAACATAAGGAACATACGGTAGTCCTGACCATGAAACAAATTGGGTGTGATATAGTCCATAATCTTGTAATTTTTGTAACAGGCATTCCCTGACAGGGCTGCATTAAAGATGAAGGCATCAAATGTGTCCGCTGCGCGGAACAGCAAAAACAACGGGATAAAGAGAAGGATTCTCTTTCTTCTGAACATGAATGATACGCTCATGATGAGTGCCCCGAGCAGACCGGTAAAGGCAGAGAAGAAGACAAGGAATACAAGATTGTATAAAAACGGACTAAGCAGCAGGAGTTTTAACATGGGTGTCCCGGCGTGATCCGTTCGGTAGAGCAGATTCATTCCCAAAAGCTGCCTGTAATAGTTGCCCATCTGGTATTCTCCGTACCAGGTATTGGCATTGTGTGGGAAAAAGAAATTGCAGAACAGTAAATTTATAAGGAAAGGGACAAACATCACGAGTGCGGTACCGATAAAGCAGGCAGCGACTTTGGAAACGTAATAATCCTTCCGGGAAGTGCGGCTCAGGTATACGGGCAGCAGACCGTTTTCGAAATCATCGATATACGACGCGGCAGCAGGCAGAACTGCCAGAAACGGGTAAATATAATAGAAAAACAGCCACAACCTGTTTACCTGCGAGAAACAGACCATCTGGTTGGCGTCCTTGATCAAAGCAAGGTCCGTTCCCCGGCAATCGGAAAGACACAGACAAAAAGATATGCAGGCAAATGCGGCCGTAAAAAAGGCGGCACAGACATATTCCTTCCTGATAAACATGGCTTTCAATTGAACACGGAGTGAATGGATCATGTGCCGCCTCCCGATTACACAAAGTATGTATTTGCAATCATTTATTTTAACAACAATAGCGTTACTCTATGTTTATGACAGATTGAAAAATGTCAATGAACATTCCAAAAACCTGATATTTTGCAGTCAAGAGATGGATTATGTCCCATGCAGTACAGGGCTACGCTCTTGCCTGCTGATTGATATGAAGAAGGAATAGGAACAGTTTCTATTCGCATATTTTTCGACAAATTATACAAAATAGCCATATGCTTGGGTAATTCATGAAATATATAATAACGGAGTAGAAGAGATATTCTGATGCATTTATATATCAGATTGCAAGACATTTCAAGAAAGTGTGTCGTATCCTGCAATATACCACGTATGAGTTGCAAGATGCATCAACAATTCTTAGCATTGGGTTTTCGGGCGGGCTGCCCCTCACGACCAAGGGGGACAACGGCTACCACGGGTTCGGCGTGAAGAGCATCAAGAGTACGATCGAGAAGTACGGCGGGGTTGTTGTCATCGACATGAGCGGGGGTGCTGAACAGTTATTTTTTGAAACTTTTTGAAACCTTTCCGGATATGATGGCAAGATGGCTGCGATATGATGCCAGGAACGACAATAATCTGGCGGATACTATTGTCCATCGGAACAACGACATGCTGAATGAGAACGGCTCGGTGCGAGGGGAAGTAAACCTGCACCGGGTCTTTTCCAGAAAATTTACAAAAGAGCTTGCTATATAGAGATGTTTCGGCTAAAATAAGATAGAATCGTATTTTGGACGGAGGCATTCTTATGGCATATATTAAAAGGACCCTTGAACAGAAAATCAAGGAGATCAGTGAAGATTACAGCTGTTTGCTTCTTATAGGCCCCAGGCAGGTGGGAAAAACTACTATGTTGGAGCATCTGATGGAGAAAACGGAACGGCAGAAGGTTACATTGGATGATGTCGAAAACAGAAGGTTGGCTAAATCAGACCCTGCCCTGTTTCTTGAGATGCATCCGGCACCGGTTTTGATTGATGAAATACAATATGCACCAGAATTGTTCTCGTACATTAAGATGAGTGTGGACAACGGAGCAACGCCCGGTTCCTACTGGCTGACTGGCTCGCAGGCATTTCAGTTGATGGAACTTGCGCAGGAATCTTTAGCCGGGAGAACTGCAATCATCCATATGTCTGCCCTGTCTCAGTCTGAACTTTATGGAGATGCCACAACAGATCCCTTAAGCCTCAGCATCAGTGCCATAAACAAGCGTAAGGATCACCTCGCTCCTTGCTCTTCAACAGAGATGTTTGAGAGAATCTGGAATGGCGGCATGCCTGGACATAGGAGTGGCAGATACAGGGACAGGGATGTATTCTACAGTTCTTATATCCAGACCTATATTAACAGGGACGTTACTGATATGATTCCCGGAGTAGATAAGCTGCTCTTTGCCGATTTCATCCGGGCGGCAGCCTGTCGCGTGGGACAAATGCTGAATGTACACGACATTGCGCAGGATGTGGGTGTTTCAGATGATACAGCTAAGAGATGGCTGCAGGTTCTTGAAAAGTCTGAAGTCATCTTCTATCTGAGACCATATTCCAACAATTTGCTGAAGCGTACTGTAAAAACTCCTAAGATGTACTTTTTTGATACTGGCTTGGTAGCGTATCTAACAAAGTACTCCACTCCGGAAATCCTTATGAATGGCGCAATTAATGGTGCGATTCTGGAGAACTACACGGTCGCGGAAATCAGAAAGACCTGGCGGAACAGCGCAAAGGAATGCCTGCTCCATTATTATCGGGATAAAGACACCAATGAGATTGACATGGTTATCGAAACAGACGGAGAACTGCATCCCATGGAAATCAAGAAATCAACAAATCCAGGAACGGAGTTGGCATCTGCGTTTACAGTACTGGATAAGGGATCGGTACCGAGAGGAGCAGGCGCTATTCTTTGCCTGAGAGAAGAATTATCCGCAATTGACAGAAACACTTTTATCCTGCCAATCTGGATGATTTGAAATCAATCTTCTTTTGGCTGTTTTTTTACATATTTACGATGCCCAGCTCTTTTTTATGCCCAGAGCGTACTGTCTGGATGCGATAATTCGCGCTCCGTTATCCAGAGTCAGCAGCAGACGGCTGCCAATCTCCGGATGAATCGAGCTTACCTTTAACAGATTGAAATAGTTCTTGCAGTTTCAAGCGGGGACGGTTCTTAAGAAACAAGTTTAAAAAGCTTGTTTCAAAGAACCTCCCCGCAATTTTTTGCCACTTATGCCCAAAAAATGACCACAAAGGTAAAACCCATTGAATCATTTTTCAATTCTTTTAAAATAGAGCCAACAAGATTTGAACTGACTGAAAGGAGGCGCAAATGAGAAAGGAAATTCTTCTGATGAAGAACTGGACCTTCACGATGCCGGGAAAAGCGGCGGAGAGCGTTGATCTCCCCCACACCTGGAACGCGCTGGACGGCCAGGACGGAGGAAATGACTACCTCCGCACCGCCTGCACCTACAGCATCGTGTTCCCGGCACCGGAGACGGACAGTTCTGAAAGAGTCTTTCTGGTCTTCGACGGCGTGAACGCATCCGCAGCGGTCACCCTGAACGGGAAGGAGGTCATAAAGCACGACGGCGGCTACTCGACCTTCCGGGCGGACGTGACAGAGCTTCTCGCACCGGAAAATGAACTCACCGTCATCGTCGACAACACCGTAAACGACAGGGTCTATCCGCAGAAGGCCGACTTCACATTCTACGGCGGCATCTACCGCGACGTGAAGCTGCTGATCGTGAAGAAGGATCACTTTGAGCTGACCCACTTCGGTGGTCCGGGCATCCGGGTGACCCCGAAGGCAAACGGCAAAGGCGCGAAGGTAACGGTCGACACCTGGCACATCGGGGAGGGCACCGTCGAAGTGTCGATCCTGGATGCGGACGGTGAGGAGGTCTTTACGGGAAGCGCGGAGAGCGATAAGGGCCTCGGAGAGTCCACCCACGCAAAGATTATCGCGAACCTTGCGGAAGCTCACCGCTGGGACGGCCTTGAGGATCCCTACCTCTACACCGCGAAGGCGGTGCTGGTGAAGGACGGGGAGGCTTCGGACATCGTCGAGACGAAATTCGGCGTGAGAGAGTTTAAGTTCGACGCAAAGCAAGGCTTCTTCCTGAACGGCCGCTCCTATCCGCTCCACGGCGTATCCCGTCATCAGGACCGGAAGGGTCTCGGCAACGCGATCACGAAGGAGATGCATGACGAGGACATGGCCCTGATCCGCGAAGTCGGAGCCAACACGATCCGGCTCGCCCACTACCAGCACGACCAGTACTTCTACGATCTCTGCGACAGGTACGGAATGGTTGTCTGGGCGGAGATCCCCTACATCAGCGAGCACATGCCGAATGGCCGCGAGAACACGAAGAGCCAGATGAAGGAGCTCATCATCCAGAACTACAATCATCCGTCGATCGTCTGCTGGGGCATCTCGAACGAGATCACGATCTCGACGAAGGACCATGCGGACATGATGGACAACCACAAGATGCTGAACGACATGATCCACAAAATGGATCCGACGAGGCTTACGACGCTGGCGTGCTACGCGATGTGCAACCCGTTCGATACGGTTGTCCACAAGGTGAGCGACCTTGTCGGCTACAATCTGTACCTTGGCTGGTACGTGCCGTTCCCGTGGCTGAACGACCTCTTCCTCGGATTTTTCCACAGAATGTGGCCGAAGAGAAGGCTCTGCTACAGCGAGTACGGGGCCGAGGGCATGCCGAACCTGCACGCAAGGAAGCCGAGACGCGGCGACCAGACGGAAGACTACCAGGCCATCTACCACGAGTACATGCTTAAGTGCTTCAAGCGGCATCCGTGGATGTGGGGCACCTACGTCTGGAACATGTTCGACTTCGCGGCGGACGCCCGCGACCAGGGCGGCGAGCCCGGCATGAACCACAAGGGCCTCATCACCTTTGACCGCAAGACGAAGAAGGACAGCTTCTACCTCTACAAGGCCTACTGGACGAAGGAGCCGCTCGTCTACATCGCAGGCCGCCGGAGAAGCGACCGCGAGGAGGATGAGACGGAGATCAAGGTCTACTCGAACGAGAGCGAGGTCAGCCTCTACGCGGACGGGAAGCTTCTCGGGGGGCAGAGGGGAGAGAAGGTTTTCATTTTCAAAGTGAAGCTCACGGGCACCATGCATATCAAAGCTGTCACGGAGCACGCGGAAGATGAGGCAGTCTTCACGAAGGTCGCTTCTCCGAACCCGGACTACAGATTAAAGAAGTCCAGGGGCAAGAGCGCCAACTGGGTATAAAACCGGAAATACCGGCTTGAAATAGAACAAGAAGGGAGATACAAAAATGGCAAAGAAACCGAAAGTTGCTCTGTGGGGAGTCCTTACCGGCGTCACCGCAGCGCTCACAGTCGCGTCTGTCGTCGGCAACACGATCGCCAACCAGTACGCAACCACCATCAACGTCGCACTCGAGACCTCCTATTCCAAGGTCGTCGGATTCGATGAGAACGCGATCTATTTCGCAAGTGATTTTGAAAATGAAGACGCCCGCTGGGAGTATGAGAGAGAGCTCTGCGCCCAGGTTGAGGCAGAGGGCGCCGCACTTCTCAAAAATGACAACGCAGCACTTCCGCTCGCGGGCGGCGCAAAGGTTTCCCTCTTCGCAAGGGGCAGCGTCGACCTCATGTACGGCGGCACAGGCTCCGGCTCGGTCGACACGAGCGCGGCTCCGACCCTGAAGGACGCGCTGACCGGGGAGGGCATCGAGATCAACCAGACTCTCTGGGACTGGTACGTATCCACAGCTGACAAGTACGGCCGCAAGACGCCGGCTTCGATCTCCGACCAGCTGGCCGCCAACACCCAGTATGCGGTAAATGAAGCTCCGTGGTCCGAGGTCGAGGGCGCAAACGGCGCCACCTTCGCAGATTACGGCGACGCAGCCATCGTGGTCCTTTCCCGCTCCGGCGGTGAAGGCGCGGACCTCCCGGACGGCGACACGAGCGTCTCGCTCATGACCAACGCCAACGTCGGCGGTCTTGCGGCTGACGGCTCCAAGGAGCAGGTCGAAGTCTCCGAGCAGAACGTCCTCTACGGCGTGGGCCTCGAGGGCGACGGCGACTACCTCCACCTCTCCAAAGAGGAGCAGGACATGCTTGCGGGCCTTAAGGCTCTCAAGGATGCGGGCACCTTCAAGAAGATCGTCGTTCTTCTGAACACCTCGAACGCGATCGAGCTTGATTTCCTGAATCCGGAGATCTGCGGCGTTGACTACGGCATCGACTCCTGCATGTGGATCGGCGACGTAGGCCAGACCGGCGCGATTGGCGTAGGCCGCCTCCTCTCCGGCAAGGTCGCTCCGTCCGGATCCCTTGTGGACACCTACTGGTACGAGAACATGGCCAACCCGGCCGTCGTGAACTTCTACACGGTTCCGTACGCTGATTACGACAAGTATGAGCTCGCTCTCGAGGGCGCTGACGTTCAGGGCATGTACAGCGTCTATCAGGAGGGCATCTACCTCGGCTACCGCTATGCGGAGACCCGCTACGAGGATGTGGTCATGGGCACCGCCAAGGCCGGCGATTTCGACTATGCGAAGACGGTCGCCTACCCGTTCGGCTACGGCATGAGCTACACGACCTTTGAACTTGACAACTTTGAACTCGCACAGGGTACCGACAGCTTCACGGTCTCGGTCGACGTGACCAACACCGGCGATGTGGCAGCCAAGAAGACGGTCCAGGCTTATTTCCAGAGCCCGTACACCGATTACGACAAACAGAATAAGGTCGAGAAGGCCTCCGTCGAGCTCTGCGGCTTCGCAAAGACCGCTGTCCTCGAGCCGGGCGCTACGGAGACCGTCCACATCGAGATCCCGAAGACCGAGCTTCGCGCATACGACGCTTACGGAGCGAAGGGCTACATCCTGGATGCCGGCGACTACTATTTTACGGTCGCAAACGGCTCCCACGAGGCTGTGAACAACATTCTTGCCGCGAAGGGCTACACGGCTGCAAACGGCATGACCGAAGAGGGAAATAAAGACCTCGTTGACACCTTCACACAGGACAAGCTCGACACCGAGATCTTCCGCAAATCGGCCGCAACAGGCGCTGAAATCACGAACCTCTTTGACGAGTCCGACCCGAACCTCAGCTCGCTCAAGCCGGGCGAAGTCACCTTCCTCACCCGTTCCGACTGGGAGGGCACCTTCCCGACGGCCCGTCCGACTCTGACCGCCAACGACGCGATCGCAGCGGCACTCGCCTTCAAGCAGTACGACGCCTCCGCCCATGCTGATACTCCGATGCCGACGCTGGCATCCGGCGGCGACATGTCCATCTCAGAGATGATCGGCGCTGACTATGATGATGAGAGATGGGAGACCCTTCTTGACCAGCTGACCTTCGACGAGATGGTCACAACGATCACTCTGGGCTTCCACAACACCGCAGCCTGCGAGTCCGTCTCCAAGGTCGCGACAAAGGATGAGAACGGCCCGCAGGGTCTGACCGCTTCCCTTACTGGCGGCAAGTCCGCGATGTGCTACACCTCCGAGGACGTCATGGCGGCGACCATGAACGTCGAGCTCATGGAGGATGTCGGCCGCTGCATCGGCAACGACTGCCTTGACATGGGTTACTCCGGCCTCTACGGCCCGGGCATCAACATGCACAGAACCGCTTACTCCGGACGTAACTTCGAGTACTATTCGGAAGACCCGTTCGTCGCAGGCGCGATCTGCACGGCTGAGACAAAGGGCATCCAGTCCAAGGGCGTCTATGTGTACCTGAAGCATGTGGCTCTCAATGATTCCGAGTCCTCGAGACGCGGCGTCAACACCTGGCTCACCGAGCAGACCGCCCGCGAACTCTACCTCGAGGTTGCCGACAAGGCGATCATCAACGGCGGCGCATGGTGCGTCATGTCCGGCTTCAACCGCTGGGGCACCCAGTGGTGCGGTGAAAATTACAACCTGCAGACCGCTTACCTCCGCGGCGAGTGCGGCATGCGCGGCATGTCCATCACGGACTTCTCCGGTGTCTCCAACTACATGGATGTCGCGGACGGCCTGATCGCCGGTTCCGATATCTGGGACAGCCCGATGCCGATGATCCACACCGCGGCAGCCGGCCAGATGGCAGGCGACCCGTACATGGTCACCGAGATGCGTGAAGCCATGCACAACATCCTCTACACGGTCGTCAACTCCAACGCAATGAACGGTTGGACCTCCGACACCCACATTGCTCCGAACACTCCGTGGTGGCAGCTTGCAATCTACGGCGTGATCGCTCTCTTCGGTGTCCTGACCGTCCTCTCGGCCGTCATGCTCGCCAAGAACATCAAGCTTAAGAAGGCACAGAAATAAGGCATGAAACAGTTCCCGCCCCGTCAAGGGGCGGGAATTCAAAAAAGGAGTTTCTTATGGCAAATGAAAACAACACGGCTGGCTTAAACCGTGCGAAACCGTACCAGCTCATGCTGTTCCCCTTAAACAACGGTGCCACGAACGTCTACTTTGTCCTTGTCTTATCCTACATCGCGACGTTCGGCTCCAACGTCCTGGCCCTCGGCGTCATCTTCGCGTCCCTCATGGTCACGGTCATGCGTCTCTTCGACGCGGTGACGGACCCGATCATCGGCGCTCTCATGGACCGGACCAGCACCCGCTTCGGCAAATTCAGACCGTTCATGGTCATCGGCAACCTCATCATGGCAGCCTCCGTCATGGCGCTCTACGTCCTGACGCCGCTCATCCCGGCTTCCATGACGGCTCTCCGCTATGTCGCGTTTGTCCTTCTCTATGCGGTCTGGGTCATCGGCTACACCTTCCAGACCTCCTGCACGAGGGCAGGGCAGACCGTCCTCACCAATGACCCCAACCAGCGGCCGCTCTTCACGATTTTCAACACGGTCGGAAGTCTTGCCGGCATGGGCGTCATGCAGTTCCTGGCTCCGATCCTCCGCGCGAATGTCGCGGACTACGCAAGCCCGGTCTTTTACCGGATCTTCACGCCGATCGGCGTCTGCGTCTCCATCATCCTGACGATCCTCGCGATCATCGGCATCGCCGAGAAGGACCGCCCGGAGTACTACGGCATCGGCGGCAAGGAAGCCAAGAAGGTCGAGGTCTCTGAGTACATCGAGATCATCAAAAACAACGATCCGATGAAGCGCCTTATGGTCGCCGGTGCGGGCTGCAAGCTGGCGCTCTCTATCGCGACCAACACAACGGTCCTCTGCATGCTCTACGGCTCCATGATGGGCAACTACGACGGGCTGTACCTGCCGATGATGGTCCTGGGCTATGTCTGCTCGGTCCCGTTCTTCCTGCTGACGGTCCGGACATCCCAGAAGAAGGGCCAGAAGGCATCGCTTCTCCGCTATGTCGGGCTCGCCTTCATCTGCTACCTGGGCGTTCTTGCGCTCCTCATTCTCTGGAAACAGGGCAATCCGGCCTGGAACCTCACGATCTTTGCAAACGGCAAGCTCAGCATCAACCTGTACACGGTGCTCTTTATCATTTTCTTCGGCGTCGGCTACGGTGCCTACTACGCGACGGCGGACATGCCGATCCCGATGGTGGCGGACTGCTCCGACTACGAGACCTACCGCTCCGGAAAATACATCCCGGGCATCATGGGCACCCTGTTCTCGCTGGTTGACAAGCTGGTATCCTCCCTGTCGGCAACGATCGTCGGCCTCGCCGTCAGCGCGATCGGTCTTGCGAACCTGCCGACCGCCGAGACGCCTTACGCGCCCGGCATGAACGTGGTCGTCATCATCCTCTTCTGCGTGATCCCGCTCATCGCATGGGGGCTTACGCTCCTTGCCATGAAGGGCTACATCTTAACGGGAGAGAAGATGAAGGAGATCCAGAAGGTGAACGGGCTTCGCCGCGAGGCGGTGAATGCCGGGATGAGCCTTGAGGAAGCCATGAAGAAATATGTTTAAAATCAGAGAGCGGAGTTTTCTGAATTTAGGCGGAATGCACCCTTGCATTCCGCCTTTTATCGTGATATCCTAATTAGAATATCGAAAAAGTATCTTAAAACGTCTGGTTGGTTAATCGAAAGGAGAACTGCATGGCATACTATTTTAAAGAGCCGTCAAGAACATTTGGTGAATATTTACTCGTCCCGGGCTATTCTTCATCCGAGTGCATTCCTGACAGAGTTTCGCTTAAGACTCCGCTTGTAAAGTACCGAAAAGGCGAAGAGGAATGCCCTCTAATGATGAATATTCCGATGATCTCCGCGATCATGCAGTCGGTCTCGGGCGACCGTCTGGCGATCGCGCTGGCACGGCAGGGCGGTGTGTCTTTCATTTACGGCTCTCAGACGCCGGATGACGAGGCTGCCATGGTGAGGCGCGTGAAGACCTACAAGAAGGGCTTCGTCACGAGCGACTCCAACCTTTCCCCCGATGCGACCCTCGGGGATGTGCTGGAGCTCAAGCAGAAGACCGGCCACTCCACGGTCGCGATCACCGAGGACGGCACCGCAAACGGCAGGCTCCTCGGCATCGTTGCATCCCGCGACTACAGGCTCTCCAGAATGAGTCTCGACCTTAAAGTCACCGAGTTCATGACCCCGCTCGACAAGCTGGTCACGGCCTCCGCGGACACGAGCCTCCATGACTGCAACGACATCATCTGGGAGAAGAAGTTAAACTCCCTGCCGCTTATCGATGAGAACGGGAACCTTGTCTACATGGTGTTCCGCAAGGACTACGACAGCCATAAGGAAAATGTCAACGAGCTCCTCGACGCCAACAAGAGCCTTGTGTGCGGCGCCGGCATCAATACCCGCGACTATGCGGTCCGCGTGCCGAAGCTGATCGAGGCGGGCGCTGACGTCCTCTGCATCGACTCCTCGGAGGGCTTCTCCGAGTGGCAGGCAAGGACCCTCAAGTGGATCCGCGAGAACTACGGCGACAAGGTAAAGGTCGGCGCGGGCAACGTCGTCGACCGCGAAGGCTTCCGCTTCCTCGCCGAGGCGGGCGCCGACTTCATCAAGATCGGTATCGGCGGCGGCTCCATCTGCATCACCCGTGAGACCAAGGGCATCGGCCGCGGCCAGGCGACGGCGGTCATCGAGGTGGCGGCAGCCAGAGACGAGTACTACAAGGAGACGGGCATTTACATCCCGATCTGCTCCGACGGCGGCATCGTCCACGACTATCACATCACGCTGGCGCTGGCCATGGGCGCAGATTTCGTCATGCTCGGCCGCTATTTCGCGAGATTCGACGAGAGCCCGACGAACAAGCTCCGCGTGAACGGCAACTACGTCAAAGAGTACTGGGGCGAAGGCTCCAACCGCGCCCGCAACTGGCAGCGCTACGACCTCGGCGGAGCGACCAAGCTCAGCTTCGAGGAGGGCGTCGACAGCTACGTTCCCTACGCGGGACCGCTGGCGGAGGGCGTCCAGTCGACTCTCTACAAGGTAAAATCCACCATGTGCAACTGCGGCGCGCTTTCGATCCCGGAAATGCAGCAGAAGGCGAGACTCACGGTTGTCTCCTCGACTTCGATCGTCGAGGGCGGAAGTCACGATGTTATCTTAAAGAACTCTGTGAACAATTAAGAGGCAGCCATGACCGAAAATGAATTAAAGAAACTCAGCCGGAGCGAACTCCTTGAAATGCTGCTGGAACAGACCCGGGAAGTCGAGCGGCTTACGGCTGAGATCTCTGAAAACAAAGATAGGTTCAAGACGGAACTCTCCGAACTGAGAGAGCGTTACGAGACGGAAATCTCCGGCATGCGTGCGCGGCAGGAGAGAGAGATTGCCGACGTCGAGGAGAAGCGCCGCGCCTACGAGGAATCGGTGAACAAGCGCCGCCTCGACATCGAGGAGTCCGGTTCCATCGCCGAGGCATCCCTGCGTCTCAACAATGTGTTCGAGGCTGCACAGAAGGCGGCGGAACAGTATGTGGAGAACATCAAGTTCAAGCATGAGCACATCGCGAACGAGATCCGTGAGCGCGAGGAAGCCAGCAATGCGGGTATCGCAGAGCGCGAAGCCGCCAGTGCAGCAGGAATCGAAGAGCGCGAAGCCGCCAGCGCTGCGGGAATCGCAGAGCGGGAGGCCAAAAGCGCCGCGGGCATCGAGGAGCGCGAAGCCGCCAGTGCCGCGGGAATCGAAGAACGCGAGAAGGTCAGCCGCGAGAAGGTCAAAAAGCTGATTGCCGACACCGAGAAGCTGGTTGCCGCAGCCCGTGAGCGTGCGGAAACCAAAGCAAAGGAGCTTACGACTGAGGCGGAAGAGAAAGCGAAGACGCTTACGGCTGAGGCGGAAGAGAAAGCGAAGACGCTCACGGCTGAGGCGGAAGAGAACGCCGGACGGCTAATCGGGAAGACGACTGCCGAGGCGCAGGGGATCCGGAGGAAAGCCCAGGAAGAGGCGAAGGAGATCCGGGAAAATGCCCTGACCGCCACGGCGGATGCGAGAAACGAAGCGTCCGGAATTCTTGAGAAGGCTAACACGGAAGCCTCCGGGATACTTGAGAAGGCCAACGCGGAGGCGGACGATATCCGAAAGAAAGCCGCCGATGATACGGCAGCCGCAAAGTCGGAGGCGGAAGAGTCCCGCAGGAAAGCTCTCGATATCACCGAGACCGCCCAAAAGGAGGCGGAGGAGATCCGCAGAAAGGCCCTCGAAGATACGGAGGCTGCGAGAAGCGATGCGAAGGCGACCCGTGAGAAGGCGATGGCGGAAGTGAACGACCTCTTAAACAACGCGAGGAAGAAATCGTCTGAATTGCGCACATCGGCGGAGACCGAGTCGAGGGAGCTCCGCGAGAAGGCTCTGAAGGAGGCCGCCGAGGCAAAAAGAAAGGCTGAGGAAGAGGCGAAGGCCACGCTTGAGAAGGCCGCTAAGGACTCCGAGGCTTACTGGGAGGCGGTCCGGTCCAAGCTGGACGCATTCGTAAAGCAGCATGAGGAACTTAAATCGATGTTCGGCAACTCAAACATCAAGATCTGACAGAAGATAAGCAGAAGATAAGCGCAGCCGCACAGGCTGCGCTTTTTATGTTCGGAAAAATTATTTTCGGACGAAGGAGGAGACCCCGAACACGGTCACGTTCGCCGCCATGTCGGTGAAATCATCAAGGCTCAGCCCCTGGGGATCTCCGATCCAGTGGGTCAGGATCGAGAGAAGGCCGGAGGCGGCGTACTGGGCGTAAAAACGGCAGCGGATCTCCTTCTCCCGCGAGGGCATCGGGAGCTGTCTCGTGATGATCTCGACGATCAGCTCCTCGATCTTCTCCAGAATGTGGATCAGCATCCCGTACTGGGCCAGGGTCCTGTAGACGTCGATATCCTCGCGGGCAAGCGAGTTGAACTGTTCGAAGAAAGCTTTTGCGTCGAAGCTGCCGCTGGTGACATTGATCGACATGAGAAGGGGACGATACTTGTCGATCAGGGAGTCCTCGATGCCGGCTAAGAGCTCGTCCAGGTCATTGTAGTAGGCGTAGAAGGTCTTGCGGTTGATGCCGGCTTCCCGGGCAATGTCGGAGACGGTGATCTTGCCGAACTCCTTCTGCCGAAGGAGGGTGAAAAAGGCGGCGTGGATGCGCCGGTTGGTTTTGACGGCGCGGGATGAGAGGAGGGATTCATTTTCCATATACTGAACTCCTAATGTAACACTTGTGGTATAATTGACCATTGTTTTTCGTTCTTTCGATATTATAATAGATGTGGAACAAAAAAGGCAACAGGTGTTACCAAATTCTGGAGGAATTGTAATGAAAGATTATGTAATATTCATGGATACAGCAGGTGACCTCAGCGAAACCTATATTCAGGAAAATGACATCCGCCTCGTGCCGATGCACTACACCCTCGGCAAGGAAGACCGGATCTGTGCGAAGATGGAGGATGAGGCGCTCCTTAAGCGCTTCTACGACGGCCAGCGCGGCGGCGACCTCACCCAGACCAGCCAGATCACACCGCAGGTCTACATCGACCTCTTCGAGCCGGAGCTGAAAGCCGGACGCGACGTCATCTACATCTCGCTCTCGAGCGGGCTCACCAAGACCTTCGACAACGTCAATCTCGCAAAGAGAGAGCTGGAGGAGACCTACAAGGACGCGCATGTCTACCCGATCGACTCCCTGATGGCCTCCGGCGGCGAGGGCATCCTCACGATCCTCGCGGCCGAGAACCGCAAGGCCGGCATGTCCGCGGAGGAAAATGCAGCCATGCTTTCCGAGCGCGCCCACAAGACGAACCTCATCTTCATGGTGGACGACCTCATGTACTTAAAGCGCGGCGGCCGCATCCCGGCTTCCACAGCGGTCATCGGTACCGTCCTCAATGTAAAGCCGATCATGCATCTTGATACCGTGGGCAAGATCACCCCGCTCACCAAGAAGCGCGGCGAGAAGATGGCCCTTAAGGAGCTGGTCGCGATCTTCAGGAAGACCTACGATCCGTCCATGGGGAATCTCATCTATATCAACCATGCGGACTGCCTGCCGCGCGCGGAGAAGCTCAAGGAGATGCTGCTTGCCGAGTTCCCGAACCTTGACATCACAACCATGATGATGAGCCCGATCATCGGCGCTCACACGGGTCCGGGCATGCTCTGCATACTTTACTTCGGCGACAAGGAAGGCATCCTGAAAATGTACGAATAAAAGAGAGAGGGGCGATTTTAAAATCGTCCCTCTTTTTATTTTGTCGACCGGGTGGTAAAATAGTAGTTGGCTTTATGCACGGCCGCATACTGGTACAGATCCCAAGGAAAGGAATTACTGCCATGAAAGTAGTACTGGAGCATCTCACGAAACAATACCCCAACCGGAATAAGAAGATCGGCGGAACTGTCACGGCCGTCGGCGATTTTAATTTTGAAATCCCTGACGGCAAGCTGATCGGGCTTCTGGGGCCCTCGGGCTGCGGAAAGAGCACGACGCTGAACCTCATCAGCGGTCTTGCGAAGCCGACCAGCGGAAAAATCTGGTTCGGCGAGACCGATGTGACGGACCTGCCGCCCGAAAACCGCGGGATCGGTCTTGTCTTCCAGAACTACGCTCTCTATCCGCACCTGACGGTCCGGCAGAACATCATGTTCCCGCTCGAGAACCTCAAGGGCAAGGACAAGCTGAGCCGGCAGGAGATGGAAGAGAAGGTGGTTGAGACCGCTAAGCTGGTCCAGATCGACCAGCTCCTCGACCGCAAGCCCGCCGAGATGTCGGGCGGCCAGCAGCAGAGAGTCGCGATCGCCCGCGCTCTGGTCAAGGTGCCGCGCGTGCTCCTTCTCGATGAGCCTCTTTCCAACCTCGACGCCCGTCTGCGCCTGCAGACACGCGAGGAGATCCGCCGCATCCAGCGGGAGACCGGGGTCACCACGATCTTCGTCACCCACGACCAGGACGAGGCCATGAGCATCTCCGACCTCATCGTGGTCATGGAGAGCGGTTATGTGCAGCAGATCGGAAAGCCCCAGGAGGTCTACGACGATCCGGTGAACATATTTGTCGCAAAGTTCCTGGGAACTCCGGCGATCAATGTGTTTAACGGCCGTGTTGAAAATGAAACCCTCCTCATCGGCTCCGAGAAAGTCCTCTCTGTCCCGGGCATCCCGGACCAGGCGGTCGACGTCGGCATCCGGCCGGAAGGCTTCGTGCTCGATGAGAACGGCCCCTTCACGGTGCAGCTTAAGATGGTGGAAGTCATGGGTCGCGACATCAGCATCGTATCCTCCCATGAGGAGTCCCAGAATGTCCAGATCCGCTCGATCGTGAGCGCGGAGGGCGCGGCTTCGGTTTCCGGCAGGGAAGTGAAGTTTTCGCTTAAGCCGGCCAAGGTTCTCATTTTCGGAAAAGAAGACGGAAAGCGCCTGAGATTTAAGCACAAAGTGAGGGAGCAAAATGGATAAAAAGAGTATGAAAGGCTGGCTCTACCTTCTGCCGGCGATATTCTTCCTCGGGGTATTCATGGTCTATCCGCTCATAGACGTCTTCGTCTACTCGGTGGAGGAGGGGTACAATTCGGCGTCCCAGACATTTTACGGGTACGGGCCCTACAATTTTTCCTATGTCCTGCATGATCCGTATTTCCTGCAGGCGATCCGCAACACGTTCATCCTTGTCGTGATCACGGTGCCGCTGTCGACCGGCATTGCGCTCCTCATTTCCATGGGGCTCATGTCGATCGAGAAGTTCCGCGATCTCTACCAGACCGTATTTTTCCTGCCCTACGTCACCAACACGCTGGCGATCGGGCTTGTGTTCATGATCCTCTTCAAGAAGACCGCCTACTCGGACGGCTTTGTGAACCTGCTCATCGGCAGATTCGGGCTCGGACCGGTCGACTTCATCGACGGGCCTTACTGGGCGAAAATGTTCGTGCTCTGCTTCTACACGGTCTGGATCGTGCTGCCGTTCAAGATCCTGATCCTGACTAGCGCGCTCGCCTCCGTGAACCAGGAGCTCTACAGCGCGGCCCGCGTGGACGGCACCGGCAAGCTCCGGATCTTCACGAGGATCACGCTGCCGATGATCTCGCCGTCCATATTCTACCTGGTCATCACGGGCTTCATCGGTGCCTTCAAGGCTTACAGCGACGTGGTCGCGCTCTTCGGAACGGACTTGAATGCCGCCGGCATGAACACGATCGTCGGCTACGTCTATGACATGCTCTACGGCGACAGCGGCGGCTACCCGTCCTACGCGTCGGCCGCGGCGCTCATCCTGTTCGCCATCGTGCTCACGATCACCTGCATCAACATGCTGGTGAGAAGAAAGCATGTCTACATCTAAGGGGAGGGGCTTATGGAATCACAGAATGAACTGACCCGGATCGAGAGAGCCGCCCGCACAAGGAAACGCGTCCAGAATATCGTGGTCTACGCGCTTCTGACCTTCTGGGGGATCATGGTCCTCTTTCCGTTTTACTGGATGATCCTCACCTCGGTGAAGAGCTATTCGAGCTACAACGCCGAGTACATCCCGAAATTCTTCACGACAAGTCCGACGCTGCAGAACTACGCGGACGTCTTCACGACGGTCGCGCTCGGGCGCTACCTCCTGAACACGCTGATCTTCACCGTGGTCACCACGGGCATCATGCTTCTCGTGACGATCTTTGCGGCCTACGCATTTGCGAGAATCGATTTCGTTGGCAGAGAGATCCTCTTCATGGGCTTCCTGGCCCTCATGATGATCCCGAACGAGCTGGTCATCATCACGAACTTTGTCACGATCACGAACCTCGGCTACCGGAACACCTTCACGGGTCTCATCCTGCCGTCGATCACCTCGGTCTTTTACATTTACCTCCTGCGGGAGAATTTTGCCCAGGTGCCTGACGAGCTCTACTACGCCGCGAAGGTGGACGGCACCTCCGACCTCAAGTACCTCTTCAAGGTCATGGTGCCGATCTGCCGGCCGACGATCGTCACGATCACGATCCTGAAGGTCATCGAGTGCTGGAACTCCTACGTCTGGCCGCGTCTCATCACGGACGATTCCGCCTATTTCCTGGTCTCGAACGGGATCCAGGAGATCCGCGAGAACGGTCTCGGGCGCGAGAACATTCCGGCGATGATGGCGGCGGTCGTGGTCATCTCGATCCCGCTGATCGTTCTCTTCCTGATCTTCCACAAGAAGATCATGGAAGGTGTCTCGAGAGGAGGTACGAAGGGATGAAGAAAATGAAAACACGCCTTGCACTGCTCCTTACAGCCATCCTCACGGTATCCATGCTGCTTGCGGGCTGCCACGGGTCGAAGGACACGGCAGCTTTCGCGGTCCCGGAGACCCTGGACACCTCACGGGATTTCGAGATCACCTTCTGGGCCAAGAACGATACGAACAAGACCCAGACCCGGATCTATGAAAACGCCATCAGGGGCTTTGAGGCCCTCTATCCGAACATCCATGTGAACATGCGTCTCTACACGGATTACGGGAAGATCTACAACGACGTCATCACGAACATCGCTACCCAGACGACCCCGAACGTCTGCATCACCTACCCGGACCACATCGCGACCTATCTGACCGGCTCCAACGTGGTGGTGCCGCTCGACGAGCTGATGGAAAATGCAAAATACGGGTTCGGCGGCTCGGAGCTCCTCTACGACGGGCCTGACAGCGGGGAGCTGGTGGACGAGTATCTATCCGAGTGCGCGTTCGGCGGTCACTACTATGCGGTTCCCTATATGCGCTCGACCGAGGCCTGCTACGTGAACAAAACCTATGTGGAGAAGCTGGGATTTGAGCTCCCGGAGACCCTGACCTGGGATTTTGTCTGGGAGGTCTCGGAGGCTGCGATGGAGAAAAATGCCGACGGCACCTTCAAGGTGAACGGCCAGAAAGTCATGATCCCCTTCATCTACAAGTCGACCGACAATATGATGATCCAGATGCTGAAGCAGAAGGGTGCGGAGTACTCGACGGCCCAGGGTGAGATTGGACTCTTCAACGACACGACGAAGGAGCTCCTCTTTGAGATCGCGGAACATGCGAAGAGCCGTGCATTTTCCACATTCAAGATCTCGAGCTACCCGGCCAACTTCCTGAATGCAGGCCAGTGCATCTTTGCGGTGGACTCCACCGCCGGCGCGACCTGGATGGGAACGGACGCCCCGCTCATCGATATCAGCGAGGACAAGCTCGTACGGTTCGAGACCGCGGTCAGGACCGTGCCCCAGTTCGATCCGGAGAATCCGAGCATGATCTCCCAGGGACCCTCGGTCTGCATCTTCAACAAGGAGGACCCGCAGGAGGTCCTCGCGTCCTGGCTCTTCATGCAGTATCTGCTCACAAACGACGTGCAGATCGCCTACGCGGAGACGGAAGGGTATGTCCCGGTGACGAAGAAGGCAAGGAACGACGCCGCCTACCAGGATTATCTCTCGAGAAAGGGCGAGGACAACGACAATCATTACAGCGTAAAACTGGAAGCCTCCGAGCTCCTCATTGAAAACACGGAAAACACCTTCACGACGGCGGTCTTCAACGGCTCGGCATCCCTCAGGGACGCCGCAGGTCAGCTGATCGAGAACGTCACCAAATCGGCCAGAAGATCGGAGAAGATCGATGAGGCCTACATGACGAAGCTCTTCAAGGAGGTGACGTCCCTCTATCGTCTGGACAGCATCTCCGCCGTGGAGGGCAAGGCGGACCTGGGTCCCCTGCCGGGGACGGCCAAGGCTCTCATCGGGACGCTCATCGCCGTGTGGGTCCTGATCGGCCTTTATGTTTTTAAAGAATTTGTGAAGAAGTCTAAAAAAACGGGCTGATTCTTGACAAATGAAGACCAAGAGACTATTGTGTAAATGTCCCGGGGCAGCCCGGGGGATTCATTTTCAAAAAGGAGAAGAAAAATGAAAAAGAAACTGGCAGCAATTGTAGTGGCAACCATGGCGCTTTCGCTTGCGGCCTGCGGCGGAAATAACGCATCGACGGCGGCACCGGCCGAATCCGCGGCGGCGTCCACGGCGGCGTCCACAGCGGCTGAATCCACGGCAGCAGAGTCCACAGCGGCAGAATCGACGGCGGCGGAGTCCACGGCAGAAGCGGCTTCGACCATCGCGTTCGGCGATGTGATGACCTACGAGGAGTTTGACGCGGCGGAGATCGACACGCCTGTCACGGTCGAGACCTACGTTCAGGCAAAGCAGAACTGGTGGGAAGGCGCGGCAACGATCTACACTCAGGCCGAGGACGGCGCATACCTCATTTACGGCATGGGCTGCACGGAGGAAGAGTACGCAAAGCTCGTTCCGGGCACAAAGATCAAGGTGGCCGGCTACAAGTCCGAGTGGTCCGGTGAGATCGAGATCACCGATGCGATCTATGAGATCGAAGAGGGCGAAGCTTTTATCGCAGAGCCGACCGATGTGACCGAATTCCTCGGCACGGATGACCTTGCGAAGTACATGAATCAGTACGTTTCCTTCACCGGCATGACCGTTGAGGCCGCCGGCAAGGATGATGCGGGCAACGACGTCGCGTTCCTCTACAACTGGGACGGCTCCGGCGAAGAGGGCAATGACCTCTACTTCAATGTCTCCAAGGACGGCAAGACCTATACCTTCACGGTTGAGTCTTATCTGACAGGTGCGGATACCGATGTCTATCAGGCAGTCAAGGCGTTTGAGATCGGCCAGACGGTTGACCTTACCGGTTTCCTGTACTGGTATGAGGGTGCGAACCCGCACATCACCTCCGTCAAAGTCGCGTAATGAAGCTGTGAAGAAAGCCCCGGGACACATGAAAGCGCTCCGGGGCTTCATTTTACGAAAGGGGTTTAAGGGGAAATGAAAAGAAAACTGTTTACGGCTCTCGTTCTTACGGCGGCGCTCACGCTCGCCGGCTGCGGCTGCGGCAAGTCGGAGAAGCCTTCTTCGGGCTCGGTCTCTGAGAATGCCGTCTCCGAGAATACCGTGTCTGATAATGCAGTGACGGAGATCTCTGTCTCGGACAACGCTGCGGAGGAGGTATCCGATGAGGAGACAATTGACTACACGAAGCTGCCGGCCTTCACCGCGAAGGATCTGGCCGGAAATGAAGTGACGGGCGACCTGATTGCCGGCAAGGAGTTCACCATGGTGAACGTCTGGGGAACTTACTGCCCGCCGTGCATCGGCGAGATGCCGGACCTGGAGAAGCTCTCACAGAGTCTGCCGGAAAATGCCCAGATCGTCGGCCTTATCTGCGATGTCACCTACCAGAATTCCGAGGACACCCAGAAGGCCATCGATATCTGCGAGAAGGCAGGCGTCACCTACACGAACATTGTGCTCGACGAGAGTCTTCTCAAATTCTCGAGCCAGTTCTACTATATTCCGACGACGTTCTTTGTCGACAGTGAAGGCAAGATGATCGGCGATATGATCATCGGGGCGGATCTGAACTCCTATGTCGAGCGGCTCGAGGAGCTGCTTCCGGGATGGAGCTACGAGGGATAAAAATTATTTAAGCAAAAATGAAAAGCGGGGGAGGACCTTAAGCGTCCTTCCCCGTATTGTTATGTTCATCGGTGCGCTCCGCAATGATGTAGCGCGGCCGCGCCTTGGTTTCAAGGTATATTTTCCCGACATATTCGCCGATGACGCCGATCGCGATGAGCTGGATGCCGCCAAGGAAGCTCGTGATGACGAGGGTGGAGGCCCAGCCGGCGACCGCATGCCCTGTGAAGAAGGAGATGAGCGCGTAGAGGATGAAAATGAATGTCACGCCTGAGATCAGAGCTCCGAGGGCCGTTATGATCCGGATCGGCTTGATCGAGAGGCTTGTGATGCCGTCGAAGGCGAGGGCGAGCATTTTCGAGAGCGGATAGTGGCTCTCGCCTGCCATGCGCACATTTCTCCTGTAGTAGACGCAGGTGCTCTTAAAGCCCACAAGGGGGAACATGCCGCGGAGGTAGATGTTGACCTCCTTGAAGTTCGCAAACTCCCGAAGGACCCGGGAGGAGACCAGCCGGTAATCGGCGTGGTTGTAGACAGTCTCCGCGCCGAGAGCGTTCAGAACCTTGTAGAAGCCCTGGGCGGTCGTGCGCTTAAGGAATGAGTCCGTCTCCCGGCTGCTGCGGACCCCGTAGACGATGTCGGAGCCGCTTAAGTAGGCTTCCACCATCTCATCCATCGCATTGATGTCGTCCTGGCCGTCGCAGTCGATGGAGATCGTGATGTCGCACTGATCCTTCGCCTCCATTAGGCCGGCTAAGAGTGCGTTCTGGTGGCCGCGGTTGCGGCTTAAGGAGATACCCTTATAACGGGGATCCTCTTCGGAGAGCTTTTTGATGATCTCCCATGTAGCGTCGCGGCTTCCGTCGTTTACGAAGAGGACGGCGCTGTCGCTGGTTATGAGGCCTGCTTCGTGCAGGTCTTTTATTTTCTTGAGGAAGAGCGGGGCTGTCAGGGGCAGCACCTTCTCCTCGTTGTAGCAGGGGATGACGATGAAGAGTCTGGGGGTGTTTCGTTCCATGGTATTCCTCCTTGGGATTCTTTAACTATAGCACCTTGGGGAGGGAAATGCAATGAGGGGGTGGGACGCTGTTTCAGTCTGTTCCGCGCCTTATGGGCGATTTGCGCGCGATATGTGCACGATATGCTGGCGATACACCTGAAATGGTCTATAATGAATCGTAACAAAGGAGGGTATAAACATGGCAAAAGAAAGCATAAACATCAGCCATGGTGCTGATTTGAAAAAGGCGAGTCAGGAGTTATATGCTGATTTCGGGATGGATCTGACGACAGCGGTTACTATTTTCCTGAAGCAGTTTGTCAGGAAGCAGGGAATTCCATTCAAGGTTTCCAGAGAGGTGCCGAATGCGGAAAACGTTGCGGCAATGAATGAATTCCGTGAGATGAAGGAGAATACGGGGAAATACAAGAGATACGCAACGTTCCGGGAGGCGATGGATGAGGTGCTCACGGATTGAAGAACAGGGACCACGATCTGACTGGAAACTACGCGGGGTTTCGGGAGTGGTATATTCAGCCGGATTGGCTCTTGATTTATTGGGTGGAGGAGGACGGACTCTATCTTTTTTTGATGCGGACAGGATCGCATGCGGATCTGTTTTGATAAAGCTGACCGGAATATAGAATTGGGTTCGGAAAGACATCGGAGGTGATCCGGTGTCTTTTTTTGATTGTCAGGGCATGGCCCTGTTTGGCATTGTGAAACAAGGCCAAACAAATAAACCACCTGCTATGCAGGTGGTAGAAGCAGCTTTAGCGT
>ODAJ011616940.1_pt1 | contig 94677 bp, 95 predicted proteins | sample 1539241 | NCBI WGS metagenome assembly ODAJ01 (sample SAMN02144231, study PRJEB22623) | gut metagenome | biome: sheep rumen | host: Ovis aries | place: New Zealand | reverse complement strand
ATTGCTTTACACGAGTAAAGAAATTCTCGTTATTAGGCGAAACCCCAATAAGATTAGGAAAGTATGCTGCAATTTCATCCTTATTGCCAGCAAGTGTCCGAGAAGAAGTAACAGAGCTACCAATATAACTAACTTGTTCTAAAAGAGCTTTACTATTAACTCGACGATACAAAGAATAATCTTGAACACGAGCAATTGTAACAGTTCTTTCATCAGTATAAGGATAATCTAAACTTGCATCTTCGGCAGGTTTGGGTGCTTCTACACTTACAGGAGGAACAACAGTACCCGAAGCCGGAACATTAGGTTTAGTAGTTCCGTTAGCCGCACCAGGGCTTGTAAATTGGAAACCAGTACCAGGCATAATTTCTTAAGGTTTAAAAATGATTAAAGAGCGCACTCCATTAAGAACATCTTAGTGGCGTTATCCACCTGAAGTCCCAGCGAGGATTTAACCTCATAACGAGCCATATCAACTTCAGTAGAAGCATGATTAGTATTAGGAAGACCCCAGCAAGCGGGAATATCCGTCATACCCTCAATAACTTTAGTCTTATTAATCTGACCTTTCATACGAGCAACACGCACATTCTGATGGCCATTATAAGAAGAGAAGTCAATAAAGCAAGCGCGGTGAGAAGTCATAGGATAACCGGTACGAGGATGGATATAACCATTCTGTTTAGCAGCTTCAGCAATAGTTCCTTTATCGAAGAAAGAACAATGCTTAGCAGTAATGGTATGACCTTCAACAGTCTTATATTTACGGAAATATGCACCATATTCCATATTATCGGGAGAACCTTGAATTTCCTTTTCACCAAGAGGAGTAAGGAAACCATTGTCTTTAGCATCTTGTTTAATGCCTTCGTCAAAATCCTCAAGGAAACCTTTACCACCAAAGAGAACAATGTTCATCTTACCAGTATCGGTATCACGCTCAAGAATATCACCAACAGTCCTCTTAATCTTAGTGAGAGGCAGATACTCACCATAAGTATCATAATTGTTCTCACGGCAGATTTCTAACATACCTGCGGTATGAGGAATAGGTTTACCATTGTCACGGTCTTTAAGGGTAATTTCTCCCTGTGCATTACGGTTATATTCAGCAAGCCAAAGACGCTCTTCAATAGCAACACGCTTAGCAATCTCAAACTGCCGCATTTCCTCATTAATCCAAAGTTTAGAAGTACCGCCCGTAGAAGAACTCTTAAACTCATACTCAGTAATAACATTGGCAAGATTACCAGCAATTTCTTTAGAGAAACGATGGAACTCAAGCTGAGAAGTCATACTACCAGGGCCCATAGAATTACTACGATTACCCTTAGAATAAGACTCACTAACAGTAGGAGCACCTTGAGACCAATACTTACCAGGAGTAAGGAATTCAGGATTTACATAAGCATTAGGATTAGGATTCGTAAGCTTAAGAATATATCCATAACCATAAGGAGATTCACCAAGGTCTTTCTGAACACGAACCTGAGTTTTAGCATCAGGACCAATCAGACTATATTGCTCAATGAACCAATGGGTAGCAAAATGAACTTCAAATTCAGTACCGTTTTTACCAGGAGTAGTGTTAGCGGCATTAAAATAAGTTACATAATCAGTAAACTTCATACGACCCATAGTCTTCCAAGTCCACTGAACAGTAGCAATATCAGTAACACCAACAGAACCTTGACCTTCCGTCATAAAAGTAAGAGGGAAACGGTCATCATCCATACCATAGTTATAGGTAAGAAAAGAGTTAATCTCAACAGGTTTCTGAAGCTGGAGATAAGCAATAGATTCCTCATTACTATAACCCCTATCTTCATAACGGCCTTGGGACAGAACTCTCATTTTATCCATTGCCATAATTGATAATAAGATTAAGAATAGTTAAACATTAATACCCAAAACTTTCTTTATTATTGTTATCAGTTTGGGCAGCAGGAGGAGTTATTCTCATTTGCCCAGCAGGTTTACGGCCTCTACTTTGAAGTTTAAGATTCTTCACCTTTTCTTCATTAATTGCCATTTTAACTAAATCTGCGTATGTACCTCCAGTAAATTTTAAATAAGCACGAAGAATTTCATCTTGAAGAGCATCTTCAGGTTTAGTAGAACGAACATCACGAGCGTATCCTGTAAGACCGTCTTTGTCAGTACGATAAAGATAATTGAAGAAGTCATTAGAAGTTACACTCATTTTCTTTCCATCGCGTTCAACGATAATGGTTTCAGGAATTTCATAACCAGCAATCTTACGGCTATCAATAACCTGTTTAACACCATTCCAATATGCAGTGGACTCTTCAATTAATCGTTGTTGTTCAGCTTTTGCATCATCTTCAAGTTGTTTAGCATAAGCCTTATCTTTTGCAATAAGACCTTCAAGTTCTTCTTTAGCTGTAGCTGCAAGAGTACCTTGAGATTTAAGATATGCAATATAGCTATCTACACTACCTTTACGACCATCTTCCCTCCAAGCAGTTCTAATAATGCTTTCTTGTTGACTCTCATTATTTTCATCAATTTGAATGTTACTTCTATCAGGAATTTGATTATATCCTTCAAGAGAATTTCCGTTAGCGATGTAATAATCAATCATCGGTTTAACGAAAGGATATTGACTATACAGAGAGTTAATCGTTGCTTCTGCAACTTCTTGTCTTCCGGTTTCAATAGCATCTTCAACAAATGCTTTAATTCCATCAGGAGTGTTTTCGTAAGTAATAGGTTTACCCTCTTCATCAGTAATTTCTAAATCAAGTGATTTAGCAATTTTCTCAACAGTTATTTCTTTATCATTATCTTCTTCAGAAACTTCAAAAGATTTAATCCATTCAGAAACTTCAGCAGCGGGTTTGAAAACATTTCCTGCACTATCAACTACATCGCCGGTTTCGTTGATAGTATATGTAGTACCATCTACTTCAAGTGTTGTACCTGCTTTATATTCATGAGGAAATTCATTTGCAGGAGTAGAATTATTTTTATTATCATCCTTTTTCTCTTCACCAGGTGCAGGCGGAGTAGAAGGACTATTAATATCATCAATAGGATTACCATTAGCATCTAATTTAACTTCCTTACCAGACTCAATGTCTGTTTTTTGTTCTTCCGCAGGCGGAGTTGCGGGAGGGGTTGTAACATTACCACCTCCACTATAACCAAAATCGGGAATAGGCATAATTTTGTTGTTTTTAAGATTATTAATAGAATTACTATTTGATACAATATTAATAAATTTAATATTAAAATCAAATACTCCAGCAATAAAATATATTATAAAATGCCTATAATAATATACTGCTATCCGCTAAAATTTTATGTAGCAAGCCAAAATAAAGCCGTTTTTAGGCACTTTAACTGACAAAATGAACTCCCTATCATAATTGCATTAAAAGTCCCAAATAGACGAAAATAGATACCAAAGAAGGCAAATTAAAAGCCGTATTCCCCAGCAAATTTTTGAGAAATACGGCTTAAAATTATTTTTTAGTAGTAGCTTTAGGTTTACTTTTAGCTATTTGAACTTTAGCTTTAATATCTTCTTGTTTAACTTGTCTATCTCTTTCTTTATTATAATTATCAGCAGCTATTCTTTCACGCTCAACCTGAAGTTTTTCTCTTTCAAGTTGGTTCTTGGCTTGAGCAATTCGTTCAGCAGATTCATTCTTCATCTCTTGAGGTAAATCATTAGGATAAGAAAGTCTATTAGCATCCGCCTGTATAAGAGCAATTTCTTTCTTAATAACACCTTCAAGCTCAGCAGTAGCTCTATCTTGTTCACCTTGAGCAGAAATTTGTTCAAGTTTGAACTCTTCCTGCATTTGTGCTAATTGTTGGTCTAATTGCTTTAATTCTATCTCATGCTGTTCTTTTGCCTCTTGATATTTATTAATAAGTTTTTTAATAGAAGCAACATTATCACCTTCAATAGCAGCAATAGCCATTTGAGAATCACCATTTTGAGCAGCACTAAAAGCAAACTGACGAAGTTGTTCAAGTTTCTCTTTTTCTATAACAGAATTTTTAGCTTTAATGACATAATCTGCATAAACATGATTATTAACATTTAAACTAACATAAGCAACAGAACCATCAGGTCTACGATATGTAGTTTCAAGACCATCAATCCAAGCAAGTTTTGTAAAATCTAAATCTCGTGCATAGTCTCTTTCACGAAGACTATCCATTCTAAATTCAAGAATTACAGAACCCATAGAACCACGAACAATAGCTTCTTCGGTAACACCTTTACCTGCAGAATTAGCAATTTCACCATATCGTTGTGGAGTCATATCTGCTTTCAATTTAGCAGTATTTTCTACATCAGCAAGTAATTGTGTAAGCTGAGAAATATATTCACCAATAGAAGCATTAAGCATACGAACCTGTTGTGCTCTAAGCATACCTTGGTCATTACTATCATCAACATATAAAACACCATCAGCGAGCATCTTATAAATAGTATCTTCAGGAACTTTACCAAGCAAAGATTTTGCAATAAGAAGAATACTAAGTTTATTCTTAGCAAGAACCATTTCTCTATGATAAGCAACAATATTATAGAATACTTGATAAGGAGTAATTAAATCTATAATACTAAACTTACCAAATCCAGGTAATAATTCTGTAATACCATTATAAGGAAGTTTACCTTTTCTCTCATAAGCAATAGCTCTTGCTTTATAAGGATAAATAGCTGTAGCTCGAGCACCAATACGAATACCTTCATATACTTGAGGTATATATTGATATTCTATGGAAATATCTCCAAGTTGAGTATTTAATTCATAATCTTCATCTTCAACTCTTTGAGAAAGCATACCATTTGGAGTTACATAGCTAACAATAGCAATACGAACTTCACCTCTCCAAACAACATGCCAAACATCATACATATCAGAATTTAAATCTCTAAAAAGATTAGGCTCTTTAGTAAGTTTTTCTAACTCTTCATGACAAAACTTATTACAAAGATTTCCAGTATAATATTGAAGTCTACTATAACTTAAATCAGGAGTAGGATGTGAAGTATGACGAGCATAATAAGTATCAAGAAATTCTAATTCTCTATCTGTAAGATATTCAGAAAACTCATCAATAATTTGTTGATAGGTAAGTTTACGTCTTTCAGCAAACATATCGTAATCTTCAACAAATAAAGAATCATTAGGAATAGGAAAAGCATCTCTTGGATGAACTACTCGTTTAATTAATTTATCTCCAATAACATCACTATAAGTATAGCATCTACCAAAAGCAACAAAATGGAAATAAGCTGTAGCATATAAAAGAGCATCATCTGTAATATCTTTAATTACATTAAGTAATTCTTGTCCTTGTGCAGAAATATCATCAATATAATTTTCTTGAAATTCTTTTGTAAAAGCTTCAATATCAATTTGGTCTTGTGGATTAAATTCCTCAGGATTTCCGCCTTGTTGAACAAATTGATTATAACTCTCCATCATTCTTTGTGCAATAGCATTTTGTACAAGCACTAAAATTTCTTCACGAAGTTTAGCATTACGAGCCATTACAACTTCTGGATTATTAGCACCAACAATAAAATCATGAGGATTCTTAGTATATTCAGATACATACCTTCTAAGTATACCTTGAATCATATCATAATTACGCATATCAGCAGGAAACCTTGTATATTTTTCATTAGTAGCATTATAAGGATTTAAAACCTTTTTATAATATTTTCCAGGAATATCCCCTTTAAGGATATTCATTTGTTCCTCAACTTTAAAAGGGTCATTAATATTCTGACCTTGAGCAATAATCCAATCTATTGCATTAGCATACCATTCAGGTTTTGCTTTGTCAGCTTTACTAACTCTTTGTTTAGGAAAGGCGTATGCAGAAAGTTCAATCATAATGTTTGTTTAAAACCATTCTCTATTAAGAATGTCATTTTCATCTAAGTTTTCAGCAGTCAAATCAACACGACTGTTAAGTTCATTTTCAGCATTAAGGTTATATGCTTTCCATTCGATACCTCTAAGTATCATTTCAGAAACTCTATCGAAGTTTCCTTTAGCGTTCCATTTCTTTAATTCAAGAATAGTTTGGTAATCATAAATACGATGAAAATTCCTAATAGGATTTCCATTTTCATCTTTACCAACTTCTTCATAAAGAAATTCTTTTAATAATCGAATACCATTAAGTTTTTTTGCAGCATCACCAATAATAAACCCATAAGTCTTAGAATATTTTTCTTGAATAGAATTATCCCAAACAAATAAAGGTTCAAAAGCAAGATACTTAAGAGCATTCCATTTTCTAAAATTACTAACAGTTTCTCCTCGGTCAACCTCAACTTGAGTTGTACCAATACAATTATAAAATTTAGCAAGTTGTAAACAAATAGCATCAGCTTCTTCAAGTTTATCAGGACGACCATAATAAGCAGCTACAAGTTTTTGTTTAAATCCATTTTTAGCACAAGGATTCATCCAAACTTTTATACTATTGTGAGAGTGTTTATTAGTAATTTCATTTTTATCTTTATCTACACCTACAGGGTCATAAGTAATAGAATAAGTATTTTTAGGAATATATTTTTTAGTACCTTCGCTTGTATACTCTTCAGTATATTCAGGATAAAACCATATACGAACACAACCATGAGGGTCTTCATTACTTCTACGAGGAACACCAAAAATCCAATCATATACTTGTTTTCCTTCAGCAGCAAGCATTTTATTAGATTTAAACCTAACTTCACCATTAGGTAAATCTTCAAAAGCTCCATCTATACCAAATTGTAAATCGCTATCAACTCTGAGTTTTTCTTCCCAAGCACTTAATTCTTCAGAACTAAAAATATTCTCAGTAGCACTTGAAAAAGATTCAGCAGGAAATAATGCATATTGACCAAGATAGTTAATGTAATCCGCGTAACTTTTAGCATTTTCTTTCTTTTCTTTTCTTTCTTTTTGAGCAACAGCAAGACCTATAAGAATATTACTGTTTCCATCACTATCAAGACTTGTTTCACCATTAATTTCTCCTTCAAGACCCCAACAATAAGGCTTAAAATAACCACAAACTTCATTTCGTGCATCTCTATCCCAAACATTTTCAAAAGGCATAAAATTAAATACACGAGGGTTATAAAAGTTTACTTCAAAAGTTTGCATATTGCCAGCAGTTGCAGTACCCCAAGCACAAAGAAAACCAGTAGTATAAGCACCAGTTCTCATAGCAGGTTCTGTAACATTCATAAACTCATCAAAATTATCCATAGTAGAAACCTCTTCAACATCTACTTCAACAGCATCTTTACCAATAGCACAGTTAGGATTATTATTAGCACTCACGGCAATCAATGCTGAACGCCAAGATTTATCAGCTTCTACACCAGAAGGAAGTTTATATCCTAAACGAAAATCATGTTTAACACTACTAAATATTCCTCTTTTAAAAGGAGTACCCTCTTCATAAAACTTAAGATTATTAACAGCAAAATCTGTTAAACCTCCTGTAGTTGTAAGATATTTTTTATCATCAGCAACATGAATAACAACTTTACGACTTTGATTATTAACAATATTTGCTGATGCACTTGCCATATTATATGAAAATCCACCACGACGAGTTTTATCAATTATAAGATGAAAACCATTTGCTCTTGCAAACTCTCTAATATGAAAAAACCAAAACTGAGCATCAATAAAACGAGGAAAATCATATTTCTTTTTTGCAGTATTTTTATTACCTTTAACAATAGAACTAACATCAAGAAGTTCAATTCTGTTATAATTAAGAAAATTATAATGTTCTCCAGTTATTCTTACATTATGAATACTACCATCAGGATATAATAAACAAGGAGCAATATAACCATTTTTTCTACGATATTGTTCTCTTTTACGAAACTGTCTATGAAGTACAGAATCTACTTTAAAATGAGTATATTCTTTATCCTGTTTATATTTAATAGCTTGTTCTCTAAATAAATCAGTATTAATAAATTTAACACCGGGCTGTATATTTAAAAGAAATCCACCACTTTCACCAATAAGAAATAAATCATCAGGGTCTATATAACCACAATCTTTCGCATGTTTATATTTTGATTTATCTTCATTAACATAATCTAAAAAAGGATAACCACTACTTTCCATAAGCAACAATATTTAACAAAATATACCCTATTGTTATAATAGAAAGTCCACCCAATCCATAAGCAACAACTTTAGTAACTTTAAGACTTTTGTTTAAATCTTTATTAATTTTTTCAATATCATTATATTGTTTTTTAATATCTTCATTTAATGAAACAAGATTAATATTTTCTTCTTTATATTTATTTATTATATCATATTGATTTAATATAATAGTATCTTGCTGAGAAACAATATTTTTAAGAGCAAGTCGTTCAGTAAGTTTAATATTTGCTTCTCTTAAAGTTCCAATATCAATAACAACTAAGCTATCGGCATACCCCCGTAAAGAAGTTGTATCATTAGTCTGCCCAAACAAGTTCTTTGAACATATTGACAACAAAACTATCAGGCATATCTTTAATAATTTTGACATCTTCAACATATTTTGTTTTAATATCATAAATAATACTATCTCTATATTGGATATTATATACAAGAGAGTCAATCTTTTCCTTAGAGGGGTTTGCCGCTTGTTTATATCTTTCTATTTCTTCAGTTAATTCAATAACTTCTTCTTTGTATTTATTTATTTTATTTTTTGTATAACTTAAACTAATACTAAGAATTATTATACAAATACTAAAAATAACTAATACAATTTTATTTATATTCATAGCTTTCTTAACATATTAATAAGTTTTGCTGAAGGAGTAGCAGAAATAGGAAGTCCAAATAAAGAACAACAAAGTTTACAAGCAGCACCAACACCACGATTAACAGCATCGTCAAAAATTTGTTCTGCAACTCTTTGATTGGGTACAGTATCTAACTTAAATTTATCCCAATAATTTGTTTTATAAATGCTGTTAACATCATTACTTATAAGTCTATCTTTATCTAATTTTTTTCTAAATTCAGAATTAATACCACCGCATTCATCTTTATATCTATCTATTAAAGTCCACATAAATGCACTTTTATGATATTTTCGAGCAATACCTTTATAGGTTTCCCCACCTCTATCAGCGGGATTGTTTACATACCCTCCTTCTTTCTTAAGTAGTTTGGGTATAGCTTTACTAAAATCTGCCATAACAATTATTCATCTAAAACCCTATTTATCCAACCTCTAAGAAATTGAAGTTGACTACTATTCTTTTTTACAATATTACAATATTCTCTAATTCTACCTAATTTATGATTTGCTATAAATAATTCAGAACGAAGTGCAGTATTTGAACTATCACAATCATGTAAAACATTTAAAGTTTCAAAATGAGAACTGTCTTTAACAGCAAGCATTTCATTTAAATAAATAATACTATCATTAGCAGCTTGAAGTTGTGCAGACATATCATTAATAATTTGTTCATAATAATAGCTTTGGTCTACATCTTCAACCTTAGGTTTACAAGAAATAGCACAAAGAATTAAGCCAAGGGCAATACTAATTTTCTTCATCGAATAATCCTTTAGATGTTACAACAGATGCTTCAACTTCCTTTTTTCTATCTGCAAGAATTGCATAAATTTCATTACGAAGAAATTGCATTTTATGTAAAGTACATTGGGGCTGAGGATTATTTTTAACATGATAAAGACCATCAAGAAATCTTTTAGGTCTACCATATTCATTTAAAACAAAATCCGAATCAATATGACCAAGCCAAAGGCCAGCACAAGGAATACCCAAAATATATTCTACAAAAACTGCATATAAAGAAAGTTGAAGATTATAAATCATTCCATTACATTTTGGAAGATTATTTACAGGAGGTAATAAAGTTTCAGTTGTAGGAACCCAAATATTTGTTTCTTGATTGGGAATTGTAGTTTTATCCTTTTTATAATATCCAGATTCAAATATAAGACCTCCACGATTTGTTTTCCAATCACCAATAACAAACTTATCATCTCTAAGAAGAAGAACATCAATAGTTCCAGATAATAAATAGTCAATAAGAAATGCACCAATTTCAGAATAAATTTTATATCCTTTAGAAATATAATATCTAAACACATCATAAAATTTAGGATACTTACCTTCAGTAAGTTCAATAAATTCATTAAGACTCATTTCTTTAACATTGTTATTAATATTAGGTATATCAGCAACTGTAATCATTTCACCATTATCTTTTATCATATACTTAACAGCTTCTTTAAACATAGAGCTGCCTTTAATACCATCTTCCAAACCATTATGTGTTCTTGTTCCACGTTCACAAGCCTCTTTAGTAATAGTATCCCATTGAGTAGCTAAACGCTTTTCAGAAATATGAAGTTCTTGAGCTTTTTTCTTAAGCCAATAACTTTTATTAAAAGCAGGAGAATATCTATGTAAAAGAGTAGTAGCTGAAAGATACGAATTACCAAGAGAATCAGTATAAGTATGACCCTCTTCTTTAAATGTAAGTTTTACATCTTCATATCTTGTGTCGCGAACATTAAACATAACTATTGCATTTCTTTTAAATCATCTTCATAAGTTCTCCCTTCAACCCAACCTTTATATTGACCTTGTTTAATAAACCATTTTCCCTTTATAAGAACAGGTTTATAAACAATTCTATCCATCATAGCTTTAGAAAAATTTGAACCTGACATTCCAATACTTGCTCCAGCAGCAGTAATAGAATAAAACTCAGCAATAATTTCTTTAGTGTTTTTATTAACTTGATAAATAGGAATATGTTTTCTATGTTCACACCATTTATGTTTCTTTCTTGAACCTGTATAATCTTTAGCAGCATTATGTTTAGCAGCTCTTGTAGCTCGCTTTATAAAATCTTCTTCATATTTAAGTTCCTCAGGAGTCTTTGTACCTTCTTTAAAAATTCTACGATATAAAGCCATATTATCAATATATTAAAAATCTTCATCAGCATCCATTGAACTTAATATAGTAACACCACCACGAGCAGTTTGTGTTTCCTCTTCATCTCTAAGATTTTCATAAGCTTGAGTAAGAGCTTTAGAAAGTTTAGGAATATCTTCAATTCGTTTAGTAAGACTATCTATACTTGTTAATAGCACAGGAATATCAGATTCATTTATGTCACTATGCATTTTTGCATTAAGTATATCAAGTATCTTATTACAAGCCAAATCAGATAAATGTAAAGCTCTCTGTAAATTTTCAATAGTAACACCAGCTTTAGTAATATTTTGATTATAATATTTTTTAGTAATCCTAAGAACTAAATCATCAGGTTTATAATCTTTATCAAGATTAAAATTTTCAATAGCTTCTTTTAAACATTCAGAATCAGAAAGACCTTGCTGTCTTGCTGGACTTTTAGGGTCACCAAGATAATAGATAACACCACATTCACCGATATATCTTCGTTTATCTGGAGTGTTATCACGAGAATACAAAGCAAGAACATCTTTATCAAGAAGTTGACGAACACTTGGAGCTTTAGGCATACCGCTTTCATCAACGGTGATTAATTTTTCTATTGTTAATTTCATTAGCTTCTATTTCATCATATACATCTTGAACTTCTTGATTAAATTCAATAGGTTGAAACCACAACATAGATTCAATCCAAAGATTAGCACCTCTCTCACCAAAAAGAACATATTTTTGATTATATTTCTTTCTATTAAGAGCAATAGTGCGTCGTCTTAATTTATTAAGTTCATCAGCATTTGTAATTTTAGCGACACATTCTTTATATAAATCCTTTTTATACGCAACATAATCTTCATGACTCATTACACTTCTTGCCACTTTAAGAAGATTACGATTTTTAATATATTCTTGTTTAACAAGAGGCTTTCTTAATCTTCCTATATAAGGTAAAGATATTGTGCCACCATCTTTTAAAACTGTTGAACTTTTTGTTTCTAATTGTAGTATAATATCCTTGCAAATATCAAAATCATCTTGTGTTTTAAAATTAATATCTGCAAGGATATCTTTTTCTCTAACAACCTCTAATGCATAACCATTTTTTAAATAAGTAACTTCTCGATTATTAACTTTAGAAGGTCTACTCATTTATAGCAAAAGGGTCTTCAGGAAGAATATCACTTTCAATTACACCATTAATGCTGTTCAGAGCAACAACTTTGAATTCAACCAAAATAAACTGTCCTTTAGGAAGAACATTAATGTTTATAGATTTAGAACCAGGAAATTGAGCTTGAGTAGCATCTTGTGCCCATTTCTCAATATTGCTCATAGAAGCAGAATTAGGAATATGAACATGAACACCCATTTCAATAGCAGAACGAGTAAGAATAACTTTCTTACCAACAGCAAGCCATTTATAAGATTCTTCAGAATCTTTTCCTAAATTGAATTTAGCACAAATAGGGATAACTAAAGCGTTTGTATTTTGTTTTTTATTATTAAAGAAAACATCACCAAAATTAACTTTCCAACATAAAGCAACAAGAGCATAATGTTCAGGAAGTGTAATATTTACTGCAAGTTTATTAAGTACCTCTGGAGTAATATCGTCCATTGTAGTAGGCACATTAATTTTTCTGTTTAATTTGTCATTAGTTAATGTAATCATAGCTTATTTATTTTTATTAATTGTACTTGGCGGAATAGAACCACCTTCTTTAAGATATAACATAATCAAATCGTAATAGGAAGAGAAGTATCCTCTTCATCAAGTTCAACAATCATAAATTTTGCCTTTTCACAATTTTCAGGAAGACGATACCAATCAACTAATAAATACTTATCATCTTTTTCTTTAATAAACACATTATCATCCATAAGAGAATAAATAGCATTATACCAACTACCATTTCTCCATCGAACACCATAAATTCGTTTATATGTATTAATTAATCCAGCAACAGTAAAAGAATGAGAACCATAATAAGTTGCAGCAATACAATATACTTCTAACTTTATTCCAGTAAATCCATGACTTTTACCAACAAAATTAGCAATCTTAAATTTCTTAGTATCTCCTTTATTGGCAGCCAAGATAAATTTAATAACATCATCTTTTTCAGCATAATGTTTATTAGCCTTATCAACAAACATTATATCAGTTTCTCTATTATCACACTTTAGATAAGCCATAGTAATATCATTAATATTTTGTACTATTTTGTATGCAAATGTACTCTAAAAATTGTGAATTAACAAATTTAATATTATATTTGTCATCGGCAATAGCACCAACAATATCGCTATTGAAGATAATACTAAACCCCCTTTAGAGAAATATATTGATATGGTCAAAATTAAAAATGGCTTTTTTATTAGAACTCAAAATAATTATGCTGAAACTAAAAAACTTTATAATTATAATATTGCTGTAAGTCCTTTTGAATTTAAAGACAATTATGATAATTTTCCTGAAATAGATTATGATAAGTATCCTGCTGATTATCTTGTTGTTGATACTAAAGTTTGGGCTTTGATGCTTCGTGATATACCAAAATCTGCTTATTCTATGGCTATGCAAATTGCTTATATGCTTGAACCGAATACTAATATAATAAAGATTACTCAAAATATTTCTTCAGCTCTTTATAGTCGTAATGGTAAACCTGCAAGATATTGGACTACTGTTGTTAATATGTTACAAGATTATGGTTTTATGGTAAGAACTAATCAACAATCCACTTATGTTATTAATCATAATATAATATTTAAGGGCAATCTTAAAGGATTTGCTGAAAAGTACAAAGAAATATATGGTGATTATAAAGGCTTTTATAATTCTTCTGGTAGATTTGTTATTGATAAACGAAATAAACTTCGTGAACAATTTAACTCTGCTGAAATAGCTAAAAAAATAGAAGAAATAAATTATAGAGTTAATAAGTATAAGCACCAAGAAAATAATTTTGAATTTAATTCAACACAAAATGATAATGAGCAAGAAACATTATGATTCTGTTATAAGACTTGGAATTATTAATACTATAACTTCTGTTCCTGAAAAGGATAAAACTTCTTTTTATAAACCTATTAAAAGATATAAAAAACTTCCAGATTGTTATGGTATTCTAACTGAAAGAAGAAATCATAAAGTTGTAACTGATGAACATAAACTTTTTGGAACTAAGAAAACTCACAAATATTATTAATTTTCTTTAATTTAGTTACTTATAAGAGCGATACTATTAAACCGTATGTTAAATCCAATATTGATATACACAAATTTGCCAACCAACCAGTATCGCTCTTTATTGAATATAACACACCCAATATAATTAACAATCTTAATTAAAAACATTATGAATTATTTATTAGTTTTACTACTATTAGTAGTAGCAATTTTAGTGACTTATTTTGTTACTAAAAAATTAACTTTTAAAAAAGGCTGGAATAAAGGCTATGAACATGGTGAGCTTTCACAACAAGCTAAGTATAATGAACACGGTGCTATATTTGTTGAAGGTTCTGTTACTGCAAAAGGTATCAATCCTTTTAATGGTATTGAAATTATAGATAAAGATTTTGTTCCTTATTTTGGTATTGATATAAAATTTGATAAAAACGATAAAGAAAAGCCTAATACAAGAGAATTTACTATTAAAAGAATTAATTCTTTATATCCTAAACAAGATGATATACATATTACTCCAATTGGTGTAAGTGATGGTTATCATACTTTTGATGAACTTTACTATTATAGACTTTGTTATAATGCAATCTTTATTAATTCTTTAGTTAAATTAATTAATGAAAATCCTGCTAAATTTAAAGATATTAAAGTTTGTAAATCTAAAAAACATTTTGGTGGTGAACCTTGTTATGGTGGTGACTGGTTTATAGTTATGATTAGCACTCCTTGGGGACAAATTAGTAATCATTACAAACTTGAGTATTGGGATATGTTTGATTGTCGTGCTACTAATACTTCTTGGAAATGGGATGGTCATGATATGAAAGAAGCTATGGAAAGACTTAATAGACTTTCTAAATTTATTGCAACCGGAAGTGATATTTAATTTAATAGTGTGGGCGGTAATAATACTATCGCCCATATTTATTATCTTAATAATAGAAAATCTCACAAGATTGCACAATCAACTCTATAAAACTAATGATAAACTTAATAATCAAACAAAGACTAATAATGGACAAGGCATACCATTTCTCTAAAGGGGTGTTGCCAATAAACATATAATTAATATTATGGCAGCCATCGATTTACGTAGACTTCTTTATACTCCTTGTAATAAATGTTCTAAGTGTCCTTATGATTGTAATCAATTTGAATACATTGTAGATACAAGAAATGATACAGATGTTTATCCTATACCTAAAGAATATAACAAAGAATGTTATAATGAACTTGTATTTTTAAAAGTTTAAACTATAATAATAATTACAATTATGGGAATATTTGATGATATTAAAAATATAAAACCTCTGCCAGAACACAAATGGACTTTAAAAGAGTTGTTGAAGATAGAGAAAAAATTATTAAAGAAGAATCAAAAATCAATATTAAAGGAATTAATGAAAAAAGATAATATAAAATTTACAAATAACAGATATTATTGTGGTATAGATTTAAGTAATAAAGAAAGTAGTGAACTTATTTATATTAAAAATAATTTTAAAAAACTTAGTATAGAAGGTTTAGATTATAATAAAAATAATATTAATAAAAAATAAATTATAATAAGCCTGTTTGTGAATGAGCAGGCTATTTTTATATAATAACCCCTAGGAGTAAAGTTAATGATTGAATAGCCCCGGGTAGTGTTATAAATAATAAAAATAATAATAAAAAAGAAATAATAAAGATTAAAATAAAAATTATAATGATAATAATAAAAGAGTTAAAAAGGTAATAATGTTAATTAGAATTATAATAATAAAATAATTAATAATAATGTTGATAATGATAAGGGTATAAAATTTAGGTAAGTTAGTGTGAAAGTGATGCACGTACCATTACTCCCCCTGGTCGTAATGGCACTCTTGAAGGCCCCCGCCTTCAAATTCTGTTTGTACCTCATACAGCTCTTTTTAGAAATCGGAAGAGAATTTCATTCTCTTTGTCCAGATACAGCTATGGACAAGCACAGTGCTCCAAGACTTGCTGAAACCATTAGAACTCTAATGTTATGGGTAAATCTAATGCTACGGTTGCTGCTGCCACAACCAAAAACAATGCAGCCAATGCTCCTAAGTTCAATGTCAATTACGCCGACAACGTAGTTACAGTGAAAGGTCTGATGGGTAGAATGGACAACAATGGTAATGTTGTTCTTACTTCTGCCACACAGAACATTCCTGATTGGAATGAGAAGGAAGATGGTAATGTCGAACTTATCAAGACTTCTGTCTATAAGTTTGGTATTGCTCGTGCTATTGCTGTTCTCTGTAAAGAACCTGGTTTCCAAGGTTATTACGAAGAACTAAAAGCAAAACGCGATGAAGATGCTACTATCTCTTCTACCAATGTTCTGTTCAAGGCTTTTTCTGAAGGTGGCAAAGGCATTACTCAAGAACTGTCTAACAGTCTTGTAGGTAATGTCCAAGCTCTATCTACTCGTCGTGTTAGTAACAGCATGTACAATGAACTTCTCAAAAATGTCGTGTTTGACGGTGTTCTTATTCCTCTTATTGATGGTGAGACTGTCACTTATCACGATGGTTATGAGAAAGTAGCTGATGGATATGAGATTGGTTTTGACTTTACTGTCAGACTTTCTCCTGTTCTCAGAGAAAAGCTTAAAGCTTACATCGTTGCTTCTACTGTTGACACTGACTCCTGGCAGTAATCTAACTATCTTTGCTCCTATTACCTATATGGTAGTAGGAGCTTTGTTTTCTATTGTACCTCATACATATCTATTTAGAGCTTGTACCTCAATAGATACCATTTTAGATTTTGACAAGAGTTTTGGTGTCAATAGAAATGTTAATGCTAATGTTCTTGTTGTCAAGCTTGGCTGTATTATTATTATTATTAACACAGCTGTAATATTACATAATCTATAGTAAGAGGAAGTAATAATCGTACAATTATTGCTGATTATGTAATATAAACCAATTAAAATTATGAAAATGGCGACAATCAAACCATGATATGTAAAGTCATCAATCCTCTCGTGACAGATAATCTTGCAAGTGTATTACTACTATCATTGATGTTAATCAAGAATAATTAGCTACTATTCTCATTAACTGAAGTGATAGTAGTAATACTAATTTTATTGTACCTCATTATATATCTATATAGACTTTGTGCAAATGTTAATAATAAAACTAATACTATGGCAAAGATTCCACAAACTTATCATCACATTGTAATTAATGGAGATATTATTCATGAAGAATACATCGTTAATGCTCCTTTAACTACTCAAGAAATGTACGAATTTACTAAACGCAGATTAGTTAATCGTACTGTTAATAATAAGATTATGTTTAATGATAACATTTCATCAGAACCTGGTTGTCCTGATGTTATTTCACTTAATACTTATGCATATAAACTTGAAACTATGAATACAGGTAATGCAAATAGTATTAAATGTTATCTTTAAATTAAAGGAGCTTTGCTCGAAACTTGGTCTATAACGCTCAATATATATTATAAACTATAATTACTAAGTAATTATAATTTATAATATATATTTCGCTATGAGCGGGCGCGCACCTGCACGCGCTTTAAGGTACGCACACGCGAACATAGCTGTTCCTTAATAATAGTACAATCTCTCGCGTCTAACAATAATGCTAATGATTAAATTAATACTGATATGAAAACTATTGCTTACATTGTTTATGGAGTTAGCCAAGTTCTCTATAAGCTATTTGGTGTTAATACACCTATTAGAAAAGCTTGGCTTACTAAAAAAGCCTATGAACTTCAAAAACGACTTGATTATGAACATTATGTTAGAGATAATGTAAATAAAAGAGTTAGTGAATTTTATACCACTAAAAAGGCTATAAAAATAGCTGAAACTAATGATTGGCTTTAAAACATTATCAATATGGACAAAGTTATAGAAGAATTTGTTGAAACTCTTAATAAAGAGATTTCAAATAAAGCAAAAGTTATTTCAACTTTTATTTGGGATTGTGATAACCCAGAAATGACTAAATTTATTAAAGACAAACTTCATGAAATTGACCAACTTATTGATATAAGAACTAAACTTCTTCAATAAGGTAAAGAAATAATGAAAATAAGAGGTAATAAAGGTGATGCTGAATCTTCTTTTCTTGCCTCTTATTTTCTTATTACTCTTCCTATTGTTAAAGTTATTGCTCAAAAAATTAATAAAAATTTTAAAATTGAAATTAAATTTTTAACAATAGCTTCTTTTTTTACTATTATTGCTCATTTTACAACAGCTACATATAGATTGTTTAATATTAGTACAAATTATGAAAACAGATATACTTAAAGAAGAAAGAAAATCTATAATATCAGTAATTACTGTAGATAAACTTACTATTTCTCAGATTATTCCTACTCTTGAATATATATACAATAAAGGAGCTGATGATATGGATAGAAAATATCATATCGCATTAAGGATTTATGCTACAAAACATAATATACCTTTTAATCCTGGAATGATTGATGAAATAACTAATACATTAAACGAACTTTAATTATGAATGAACCATATCATATTATGATTTCTATTAGAGGTAAACAACCTGTTGATATTATAGCAAATAATGAATATAGTAGAGATAAAATTATAGAAGCATTTAACGATAGTCATATACCTGTTATTTCTATTTCTTCTGTAATGATTGAAACATCCAAACCCCTTTAGAGAAATAGTATTACTATGGCTACTAAAACATTTGAATGTACATTAGTACATAAAAGAAGTAAACATATTAAAGTTGATTTTATTAAAGCTGAAGATGCTGTAAAAGCTTCTGCAGCTATTCAAAAATTTAATCCAGATTGGATTTGTAAATCAACTGATGAAATAAGCAATAATTAATGTTCCATAATTCTTAGATTAATTATTGGCTTTCTTATAGTTATCCTTTGCTCTCAATACTATTGGAACTATTGAGAGCTTCGATTATTATCTTATAAATATAATTAAACAATTACCCAAATTATTAACAATTTAAACAATTAATCCTATGGCACGCACAAACAAACCCACTCCTGCACCTAAAGCAATTGATGAAACTGCAACTGCTGTTCCTACTGAAGAAGTAAAAGAAATGCCTGAAACTCAAGAAGAACAGGCAACTCCTTCTGAAACTGTAGTTTCTGGTACAGACTTCAAAAAAATTGTTATTGACCTTATTAAAAATCAAGGTTGTAAGAAACTTACTGGTATTCATGTAAAAAATGTAACTCTTTCTCAACAGGAAAATTATCTTAGAGCTTCTCTTACTCTTATGAATAAAATTCCTGGTTTTGTTCCTGTAAGGAATGATATGGGAGATGTCATTGAATATAAACAAGGACTTATTAATGTAATTTATACAAGCTCATTTGCTATTTCCGCTATTCTTAAAAATGATGAAGAAAATGCTTGGCTTGGTAATCACATTATTGCTCATCCTCAGGGTATTCTTCCTCTTCTTGTTGGTTCTACTATTTCTGTTATTCAACAGTATGTATCTAAAGATACAGAATATGTAAATCCTTTTACTACTCGTGAAGATGCAGAACCTGTAACATTTGAACATGATACTATTATTTATCATATTGTTGATTTAACTCTTGGTAAATCTGGTCAGAAATTTGCTGATAAAATGATGGATAAAATTGTTGATTCTATGTTTGATAACGAGAATTAACTATTATACTGCTATATTGATTAGGTTGTCTTTGTTACTATTATTATCTATAATGCTGACAAAGACAACCTAAAAAATATTAGATTTTTTTCTAAATTTTATTTTGAATTTTAAAAGCAATTCATTATTTTTGTGTTAGAAAATAATACATATATTATTATCAATATTAATTAAACAAATAAACACATTACTATTATGGCAAAAGAAAAACTTAATGCTGGTATGAGTGAAGAAACTATTAATAAACTCAATCAGATGGCAAAAGAAAATCCTGAACACAATGCTAACGATGAACAGCCTATGAAAGGTAATCGTCGTAATCTTCGTCCTCGTTATAAGAATCCCAATACTGTAGAGGATGCTTTAGAGCATTATCCCGCTCATATTGTTAAGCTTGTTAATCTTGTTAAAAGCAATAGCGATATTCGCCGTTATACATCTCTTGGTATTCTTAATTATCTTTTCCAGAAAGGTATTATTGAAGAAGCTAAAGGTTATGTAACTTTTAATTGGACTAAATTCCGTGTTGTTAATCGTGGTTTGTCTGTTGAATATAGATATACTGAGGCTTTCTTCCTTAATTGTCTTATTGCATCTTTTACTTCTTTTGCTAATGCAGCTCAGAAAATTATTGGTGTTTTCTGCAGTCAAGAGTTCGATACTCCTTTTGCTGAAGATAAGACCATAGTCGAAAATGCAGTAGAAGCTGCTGAAAATGCCGATGAAGTATCTGAAAATAATGAATAATTAAGCATTTTATAAAGGATAAAACTAATCATGAACTTTATACTCTTACGCCATTCACAAAAGTGATTAGTTTTATCCTTTTTAAATAAAGACTTATGCCTTATTTAGATAATCTTGGACAACAAATTAGTAATCCTAATTTTGATGCTGATGATGCTCCAGATATAGATGCTTCTCAAATGTCTGAAGAAGATATTGATAAAATGATTGAAGAACAATTTGGTTGGCAAGAACATAAACTTAATGATGGCCCCGAATATTAATAAACTATAAATATTATGTACGCAAAAGCTCATTCATTTGATTATAAAACTCAAAAATGTTTTAAATCTAAAAGAGTTCAATGTTTTGGTTTTTATTGTAGAAGAGTACAAACTATTAACCTTGGTAACGGTCAAATTAAAAATATTTATCATACAGTTCCTTCTGTTAAAAGAGGCAGAACTCTTGGTGAAATGGTATATGAAACTTTTCCTGTTAACAACTAATATAAAAAATTAATACTTGTTGTGAAATAAGTATTAATGGTTTCCTGTTTTCCATATATTGTTGTTATTGCTAACATTTGTTGTGAAATAAATGTTAGCTTTATTAATGATTCCATAGCTCAGTTGGTAGAGCATAACACTTTTAATGTTAGGGTCACGAGTTCGAATCTCGTTGGAGTCACGATTAATAGTAGCTGTGAAGTTCCTATTAATTATAGAAATAGATATACTTTTACAGTTTAAATCTAAATGATGTTACTAACACTTGTTGTGAAATAAGTGTTAGTACTTGGCCCCATAGTTCAGTGGTTAGAACAGCAGACTCATAATCTGTTAGTCGTAGGTTCAAATCCTGCTGGGGCCACTAATAATTTAATTATTAAAATTATGAAATGTGATATTCTTAGTTCATTTACTGTGGTTACTAAAGATGATAAATATATGCATTATGTTATAGAAAATGGTATTAGTTTAGAAGAATTAAATACTTATCTTACTAACGAATATAAAGAAAATCTTGATAGAGTTGTTCTTGGTCAAACTTTTGGATATTTACATAAATAATATGTCTAAAATTAAACCTTCTCCTATGTTATATACTTTTCAAGCCAATGTATTTAATGAAAGAATTGGTTCTAAATTTGGTAGAACTACAAATATTACTGTTTTAGCAAATAATGAAAAAGATGCTTATGAACAAGCAAAAATATCATTTAATAAATATATAAATGCTCTTTATAAACATCATAATATCAATAGTGATGGTCAAACAAGAAAAATGATTAATACTTTTAATTATGATAATTTAAAATTAGTATAGATATTGCTTGCCTTGGTGGTGGAAAGGTAGACACGAGGGACTTAAAATCCCTTGGACTGAAAGTCCGTATGGGTTCGACTCCCATCCGAGGCACTAATATAAATTATTCTGATAAGCTTGATGTAGTTGCAGCTGCATTAAGTAAAACAGAAACTGCTGCAACAGTGTGAGCTTGGTAAACTTGCTCACGATGAATAAAGAGGAAGTGAAGGGGCTGAAAGATGCCTTCTCCATTCCGGAGAAACCTAAGAACTTCCTCTTGATTCTTTGACTATTTATTTTATTATTAAATATATGCCACAAATAAAAATTTATCACATTATTAAAACTATTACTAAAACAAGTGTTATGTCTGGAGATTATGAATCTTGTTTAACACATTTTAATGAACAAGATAAAGTTTTTAGAAAAACACATAAAATTATTTCTGCTGATGATTATATTAAAATAATTAAAAAGAAACAAACATTATGAACAAAATTAAACTTAAATTTAGTGAACCTGTTCTTTTCTTTAAAGGCATTAAAACAATAATGGTAATTACTGCTAATATAATGTGTGGTAATGCAATACTTAATTGTAAAAGATTTAGTAAAGCAATTACTCTTTATAAAGAAGATAAATATGATTTAAATAAAGCTAAAAATATTCTTCAAGCAAGTTTAGAACAAAAAGCTTATCTTTGGGCTAAAAAATTTATTGATAAAGAAATAGAAAAACGAAAATTTACTATAAATAATCTGAAAACTTTTTCTGAAAAAGCTACTTATATTATTGAACACGATAATGATTATATTAATAAATTAATGATTTAATTATGGAAACTGTTAGACTTCTTTATCCAGATTGGTTTGTAACTGGTACAATTGGATTTTTAACATTAATTACTATTATTGTTATTTGTTTTGTTTTTGCTACTATTAAATTTATTCAATATATTGATGCAGCATTAGAATCTGATAATCCTTCTATTTTATATATTAAAGATTTAGATAATAATAATATAATTAATATTAATGAAATAGAACAAATAACACAAAGATATAATATTAATACAAAACAATATGAAGTAGTTTATTATATTAAATCAGGTCATGAACTAAAAGAAGAATTTACTGATTCTTATGCTTGTGAAGAAAGATTTAATAATATCTATCATATACTTAATGATTTAAATTATTAAGTTACAGCTCTTAAACCCAGTTACAGTATCGGTCTGTATTAAGCATCAGAATGAAGATAAAGCAGGGGAAAGAATCAGTGGAGCTGGTTTAGAGAATAACAATGAAGCATAATCTTGTTTATACATCTCGGTTCTTATTAACAAGATATTGTTATTCTCTTTATTTTAGAGAATAATGTTATTATTATTTTCTTGGAACGATAATCATAATAATTATAATATTAACATTATTCTCTTTATTGAAGTATAGTGTAATGGCAGCACCAGAGATTTTGGTTCTCTTAGTTCAGGTTCGAATCCTGATACTTCAACTAACATTACTATTGTTAGTGGTGTGTTTATTTTTGTTAGTTATTATAATGTTTGTGGAAAAGCCGGACTTCAGATATAAGTTGTCCGGCTTTATTTTTATCTATTTATTTGCTCATAATGATAGCTCATTTAGTCTATAATCAATTTTATATATCAAAATGATTAGTCCTTCATATTTTATATAAAAGTGGCTGAAAACGGCTAAAATCAACTCAAAAATTTAAAAAATTAAAAATTTTTATGAATAAAAAATTTTGTTTTGAAATTATAGTTGCTTTTAATTTTAAAGTGCCTAATAATACTAAAATATTTAGTCAATCATCAACATATTATATAATTGCTGATTCTAAAGATAATGCTATGAATGCAGCTATATGTTTAAATAAAACTGAATATGGAGATATATTAGATTATCAATATAAAGCTTGTGTTATTACAAATAAAAAAGTTGTTTATGTTTTAAATAAATAAAATTATGCTTATTATTTCAACTCATGGGAATAGTGTTTTTCGTACTGAAGAATTAGAAGGTATTTTTCGTATGAAAGATACAAAAACAAATCGAATTACTAAAACTATTAAATTACAATTTAAAAGTGGTTATCAAGTTATTATGGAATGTAAAACTTTAAAAGAAACTAAAGAACTTTTTAATGATATTGTTGAAGTAATGAAACAAGATTATGATAATTTAATTTAATAATGCCTTACATTGATTTTGGTGGAGGTTCAAAGCAAACCCCCGTAAAGAAAGAAGATAATTGTTTTACTTGTGATAAATGTATTCATAGATATACTATTAATAAAGATTTATTTTATTGTACTGTAAATGGTACTATACAATTTTATAATACTAAACATGATTTTGATTGTATTTTTAAGAGTATTGTTCTTAAAAATAGAAAATTAGTTATTGCAATATATCATGTAAAAGATAATGGTGTACTTGCATGGATTGGATATACAAGTATATTTTTATCCAGTGCTGAAAAAACAGATAATGATGTTATAAAATTATTTTATGAAAAAGCTGTTCCTGATATTTATGAAAAAGAACCAAAAACTAAAGATTTATTTATAGTTCCAATAGTTGTAGCAGAAGCTATTGAACATGAATATTTTAAACCTATTGGAAATGTAATGCCTTTTTATATTTTAAGTGATATTATTAAAAATCTTAATCTTAATATTAATAATCTTGGAGCAATAACAGACGAATAAGTTATAATGAACCATCTCTTTAAAGGGGTTTGCCATAAATCAAACATTTGATTTATTTACTAATATAACAAATAAAAATAAACACAAACAAACAATGGAAAAAGAAAAATACACTATTGAGAATATAACAAGTGTTCTCAATAAAACTCAAGGCATTCAAATATCTAAACTTGTTATAAAAGTAGATAAAAATACTACTTTTGGCACTAAAACTTTAGGTAAAATTGATTTTCTTAAAAAGAATGGTTATTCTATTGAATATACTGATTCTTTAAGTAATAAAAAAGCACCTAAAGATAATAAAGAGGACTTTGAGGAACATAGAGGAAGGAAGAAGAAAAAAGGTATAGATGTTGTTTCTGGTGTAAAATCTGCTATGAAGATGTCTAACTTTAAAATAAAGAAATAGATATGCATTTTGATTTTACAGCTGTTGTTAAAAAGAATAAAAAACACAGCCAACCAGTTAAAATAAGTCTATATAAGACTGTTAAAAAAGATATTTATTGTGTTGCAAGTATTGATTTGAATGGTACTTATTATGCAATAGATATTGAAACAGGAAATAAATATCTTATAAGTTCTGCAAGTTATAATATTAAAACTAAAGTATTTTATTCTCAACAATTAATTGATAATAAACGACTTCAAGTTAATACATTACAACAAGCTACTCATGGTAATCGTAAAGATTTATATTTACCATTTGCTCCTGGTGTTGGTTTATTTGGTACTCTTGTTCAAAATACTGCAATAAATACAAATTCTATAATATTTAATCTTATTAGAACATTTGATATGCCAAAAGATAATGAACTTAGTCGTAATGAATTTTTATATTTTAGAAATAATTATATAACAATAAGAGAAAACATATTAAAGAAATATGATAAGTCCGGTATTTGATATGGAACCTACAAAAGTTAACATTCCTACTGCCATAAAAGGTAATAGGAATGTTAACTTTACTAATGACCAAAAAATTGCTGTTAATGATTTAACAAACTTTATAAACAGTGATTTTAATGAATCTAAATTTATCTATGGTTTGGTTGGACCTGGTGGTGTTGGTAAAACTTTTGTTATTAAATATATTGTAAGAAATTGTAAATATGCAACTTCTGTAATAAGATTTACTGCACCTACACATAAAGCCTGTCGTGTATTTAGTCAAGCACTTGATGGTATTGAAACTTATACTATTCAAAGTACATTTGGTTTTCGTATTAATATGAATCTTGCTGATTTTGATTATAAAAACCCACAATTTGACCCTATGGCAAGTCCTAAACTTGATAATATTGAACTTCTCATAATTGATGAAAGTTCTATGTTACCAGCTGGACTTGTTCAATATATTAATAATGTATGTAGAAAAAGGCAAATTAAATTAATTTATGTTGGAGATTCAAGTCAATTGCCCCCTGTAAAAGAAAGGAAGAGTACAGCTTTTGATAGTTGTGTTAAACTTTTTTATCTTAATGAAATTGTTCGACAAGGTGCAAGTAATCCGATATTAAATCTTCTTGATATGCTTAGAGAAGATATAAGAAATAATACTACTAAAACTATTTCTTATTTTGCAAAGCATATTGGAGAAATGAATTATAATGAAAATGATGAAGGATATTCTATTGTAAATAGAACTCAATTTATACAAACTATTGCTACTCGTTTTCAAGATGAGGAATATACTTCTAATATAGATAAATATAAAATAATAGCATATACTAATTTAGCTGTTACACAATGGAATAATTTTATAAGACAATTAATTATTAATCAATCTGAAAGAGGTATTATTACTAAAAATGACTTGGTTATGTCTTATAAAACTATTGTTGATGAATTTAATTCTGTAATTATAAATAATAGTGAAGAATATATAATTAATGATATTGTTAATTATACTGATGCTAAATATAATATCAAGGGTTATCTTATTAAATTTCAATTAGTAAATGGTGGACAAATTACAAAACCTTTATTTGTTATTGACCATACAGATAAATTTACTATATTAAAATATGTTCAAACTCTTGATGATTTAGTTAGAGCTGCTAAAAGTGCAACTGGTGCTGTTAGAAGTAAAAGATGGAAAGAATATTTTGATTTTAAAGATAAATATTTAATAGCAAATAATATAACTCGTGGAGGTCAAATTATTTATCCAAGAGATTTGGATTATGGATTTGCTATTACGAGTCATAAGAGTCAAGGCAGTACATATGAGAATGTATTTGTTGATGTAAATGATATTGTGTTTGATAGAGAAGGTAAAGTATATCCAAATATTGAAGATATGCTTCGTAGACTTTATGTTGCTTGTAGTAGAACAAAGAAAGATTTAATTATTTGTTATGGCCGTTAAAATACAACAATATGCCTATGATGTTGAAGTTCTTCCAAATTATTTTAGCATCACTGTTGTTGATTTAACCGACTATCTTAATAAATTTTCTGATTGTTGCAAAATTAAAATTAAGAAAGGTAAAGAAACTAAAAAACCTATACCATTAGTTGAAAAACTTACAGTTAAAGAAATAATAAAAAGATTGAATGAAGTTAAATATTGGCAATTTGATATAACAGATTATGATAATAGTCAACATTTAACTTTTATGAAATTTATTAATGATTTGACTCCACATAAAGTTGGAAATGATGTTATAATTACTTATATGTATGGTTTTAATTCTGCATCTTATGATAAATTTATGATGGCTTGTTTTCTTATGTATAGTGGTATTTCCGATACTACTAAAGATTTATGTAAAAAATTACATGAAACAAGTAAAAATATTATTGAGTTACAAAATGATAGAGAAACATTTTATAAAGATTATTATATGAAAACTCTTCGTGATTATCCTCTTCCTTATAAGGATATAGATATTATGAAGATTTTTGCATTAAATAAAGTTGGTTCTGGTACTAATGAAAAAGGAGAAAAAGTTTATTTTGGTAAATCTCTTAAACAAACTTCTATTAATATTAAATGGTATGAACTTCTTGAATGGGAACTTCCTCCAATTAATGAAAAAGATTATAATTTATATCAAAATCGTCCTCGATATAAAGGTCTTACTTGCAATCAATTAAATGAGCTTATTGATAAGTGGGATAGATTAATGATTGAGGAGTATAGAGCACCTATGAAACATTATAATAAAAATGATGTATTTATAGTTTGTGAAATTATTAGACTTTTTATTGACGAAATAAGATTAAGATATAATCTATCTAAAACTTATGAAGTTGATTTGATGAATAGTTCAAGAAGTAATATTGCTAATATTCTATTTAAAAAGTTTTATTCTGATTTTAGTGGTCTTAGACCTGAACAATGGACTGGAAAAAAGACTGAACGAACAAGTATGAGTTTTAAAAGAGTTATTTTTGATAATGTTTCTTTTAAAACTAAACCAATGCAAGATTATCTTGAAAGAATTAGAAAAACTGTAGTTACTTCTGTTAGTAAAGATAGTTTTCAAGAAAATATAGTTATAGGTAAATTAACTTATACTATGGCTACAGGTGGTCTTCATAGTCAAGACCCTCCAAGAAAACTTGTATCTAAACTTGAATATAATGATATAAAAGATGATAATGTATGGAATACATTAACTGAAAATTCCTTTATATATGTTCATTTTGATATTGCTAGTTTTTATCCCAGTCTTATGGGAGCATATAGAATTGCTCCTGAACATTTAGATACTGGAGTATTTACTAAACTTATTAATTGGTTAAAAAATACTCGTGTTGAAGCTAAACATAGTAAAGAAGAATTTATTGATGGTATTCCAAAAGACCTTCTTGCACAAGCATTAAAGATTGTTATTAATAGTATTTATGGTAAACTTGGTGATGAAAACAGTGATATTTGTGATAGACTTGCTGTTCTTAAAGTTACTATAAATGGACAATTATTTATTCTTATGCTTTGTGAAGAACTTGAAATGAATGGTATTGAAGTTGTATCTGCAAATACAGATGGTATTGTTGTTAAACTTTATAAGAAAGATAAACCTAAATTTGATGAAATTACAAGTAATTGGCTTAAAGTTACTAAACTTGGTGCTGATAGTGAATTATTTTCTCATTATATTGATAGAGATATTAATAATTATCTTTTTAAAGAGATAGGAAAAGACCCTGGATATAAAGGAGATTTTAATCCTAAACTTTATATTGAAGATTTACAAAAAGGTTATAATCAGCCTATTGTAGCACAAGCGGTAGAAAATTATTTTCTTTATAATAAACCAGTTCTTGAAACTTTATATGAAGCCACTGATATTCTTGATTTTTGTAAAACCCAAAATATTGGTAGACAATTTCATGTAGAATTTAATACAGGAATTAATACTCAAGAATTACAAAGAAATGTAAGATTTTATATAAGCAAATCTGGAGGTATTTTATGTAAAGTTAATAATAGTACTAAAGGTATAAACAATCTTTGTGCTGGATATAGAGTTAGGGTTTTAAATACTCTTGATGATAAAGCTATTACTGAACGAGATATTGATTATGAATATTATTATAATGAAGCTTATAAAATAATTGACCCTATTATGTTAGGTATTAGTCCTAATCAAAAAGGAGATAAAACTAAAAATATTAAATCAGGTAAAGCATTGTTGAAAAAATATGGTGGTGGCGGTTCTTATGCTACACTATTTGATGATAACGACAATGATTGACTATAACAAAATTAATCAACTTATACAAGAAGGTTTTCTTGCTAATAAAGGCAAAGGGAGTGTTCTTGTTTATCCTCCATTAAATGTTGGTAAAGTTTTATTAGGTACAATAGGAAGATTAATACTTAAAAGACCTAATGAAAAATTATTAATAATTCTTGGAGATTATAAGTATAAAGATGAGATTATTAAGGCAATTCGAGAAACTTTGGAATTAAATGAGGCAATATTTATTGAAGACCATATTCAGTTTCTTAGTCAATCTTATGCTTATACTAAATTATATTTATATACTGTAAATATTCTTATTGATGTTGAAGATACTTCATTTATTGAAAAATCTTATCAAGAAAGTAAATTTACTTTAGTTGTTATTACTAATCCAAACATTAAACTTAATAAACGAACTGCTATTCAAGGAATATTACCAAATATTCATATTGGTGTTAATGATAATGATTTACAACAAAGTAAAATCAATATTCCTGTTACTGAATATAGACATCCTATTTATTTAAATGAAGAAGATACTAATCAATATAAGAAATATTCTGATTTTATTAAAGATAGTATGACTGTTTTTGGTGACTTTGATATGGTTGAACTTTGTAGAAATGGTGATAAAATGTGTAATGTTTCTGCTATGTCTATTTGTAATAATATAGCTCGTCAAAACGGTTGGACACCAGAACTTGATATGAGTATAGAATTTAATGTTCAAATTGATAAAGTATATAATCCAAATGCTATTCATGAACGTGCTCAATTAATTTATAATATTGCAAGAGAACGCAAAAATCTTGTATGTAATGCTAAAAGTAAAATTGATGAAGTTATAAATGTAGTAAAGGCAAACCCCCGTAAAGGAATTGTTATAGTTAGTAAATCTGGAGAATTTGCTAATGAAATTTCTGATAGACTTAATAAAGAAAACATTCCTTGTGGTTTATATCATAATGAGATTCCTTCTTCTTATATGCCTGATGAAAATGGTGAAACTATAACTTATAAAGGTGGTATTAATAAAGGTAAACCTAAATTATTTAAAGCAAAATCTCTTTCTACTTATTGGATGCAGTGTTATATTTATGGTGAAACTCATGTACTTTCTATGAAAGCTACTTCTGATACTGATTTGGCTATTGATATAGATATTGTAATTTTTACTACAACTCTTGTTGATGATATATTTAAATTTAAAGCTCGATTTAGAAATTGTAACTTTAAAGGAAATAATACTGAAATTCATAGAATTTATTGTGCCGACACTATTGAAGAAAATTCAATGTATAAAGAACGCCCTACAAATTTAATCACTGTTTGCGATTGCTCACGGAATGATAATATATCTATAAATTCATATACGGGAGAAATTATTTTGTAATTTCTTTTAGTAAATGTTGCATTTATGAATAAAATGTATTATTATTGTATCAGCAAACGCAACGAAAGGTCTTTGAAATATGGAAACTGAAAGTAAAGTTAGTTCTGCTGAAGTTGATAATAAAAATCCCAATAAAACTTCAGTTAAAGAACAACCTACACCTCCAGTTAATGCCGTGGCTACAATCAATGACAAAAGTCTAAGTAGAATTAACCTTTTTGATGAAAAACAACTTGTTGCTGCTGAAAACTTTTTAACTAAGGTTATGCGCAGTAAAAAAGGTGGTATCGAAAGTGTTAATGATGGTCTTGCTGTTCTTATGAGAGCTCAAGATTTAAATCTACCTTTTAGTACTTGTCTTGAACATATCCATGTTATTAATGGAAAAACTGGTGTAGATGTGCATATTATTAAGGCGTTATTGTTGAGGGCAGCTTGTACTTGGGAAGTCACTAAAGACTATCAAGCTCTGTATGAATATACAGACGGCTTTAACTCCTATAATGATGGTTATCTTCCAGAATATGCTGTTAGATGTAATTCTAAAGCTGATGCCGAAAAGAAAGCTGCTGAAGCTAAAGAAGATGATGATAAACTTTATCTTTATCCTGTTAGATTTTATAAAGGATTTGATGGTAATATTTATAAAGATTATCAACTTAATTCTGCTGCTAATAAATTTGCTATTGTTAGAAATCCTGCAGAAGCTAAAACAGCTCAAACAGCCGGTAAGGTTCCCGTTATTAGATGTGCTGCTGTTCCTGTCGATTATGTTACTGAATATAAATTCACTCGGCATATGCCTGATGGTAGAGTTATGACTGCTACTGGTCGTTTTACTCTTAATGAGGCTCGTGCCGCAGATTTATTTAGTAAAGACACTTATGTAAAATATACTCGTATTCTTATTGGTCATAGAGCTTTTACATATGGTGCTCGTGAAATTGGTTCTGATGTTTTATTTGGTGTAATGGAAACAACTGAGCTTAAAATCACAAATAACATTACTCTAAGTGATGGTGATGTTGTTGAAGCCGATATTGTTGACATTCAAGACCAATAACTTAACAAAGTGAACTTACACTTACAAAAAGTATCAATAAACAATGTTTAACTTTTTAACAATTAATTGTTATGAAACCTACTACTTCCAAACTTGCTTTTGGCTTTAACGCCGTTGTTGCTGGTCAGCGTAAAGTTGTTGACACTCCCGAACTTGTTGCTCTTACCACTAATGGTGGTTTCCGTATTTCTCGTCCTGTTTCCAAGGCTCTTGATATTCAGCATGGTGAATATATTCAGTTTATTCAGAATGTTGACCAGGTTCAGAAAGCTATCAACGATAAAGTTGATGTTTATGTTGAATTCTGCAACGCTAATGGTTTAGACCCTGATAGCACTGATGCAGCTGTTGCTTTCCACAAAGAGAATGATATGTGGGGTATTGTTAAGGGTTATGCCCTTTACAATGATAAGGGTACTTCTCTTACCTGCACTGACCGTCTGACTAAGGAAGACCGTGAAGCTTATGCTGCTAAGAACTATGATGAACTTCTTGCTGCTGCTATGGAGCAGGGTACTGAGGAAATGAAGGATAGGATTGCTGCTGCTGATGGTAATCGCGAGGAAATCATTAAGATTCTTGCTGTTGCTGTTCGTGGTGAAGAGAAACAGAAATTCTCTGGTTCTAAGGTTGCTAACACTTCCGCTATGATTGGTTCTGGTGTTGTTCTTAACTTTACTGACAGTAATGTTTGGAATATTCTTAAGGCTGGTCTTGGTGACGATGTTAACAAGAAAGCTCGTAAGTTCCCTATCGACCTTGACAATATAATTACTGTTCCTCTTTGGAATGGTTATCAGCATATTGATGCCCCTTGTCTTGTGTTTGATGCCAACACTTATGAAGATGTTGATGCTGCTCGCAATATGGACGAGAAGTAATTAACAAAAGACTTCCTATTATAGCCGGTAGTGGTGAAATTACTACTACCGGCTTTTATTATCGTTATATATAACTTTAAAATTTATTAAAAAGTATGGCAGAAGAAACAAAAGCTCCTGTAGCTGGTGCACAAGCTACTCCCGCTAAACCTGCTCGCCGTAGAGGTATTACTAACGAAACTGTTGGTACAACTCGACTTCGTTTTAGTCATGTAGATGCTAAACCTAATGGTCTTTTTGTTGGTCATCTTGATGATGTACAGATTACAAAAGTAGACATTAAGGAAGATAGTTCTGGTATGCCTTCCTTTAGGGGGATTGAACTTTCTCGTTTGGTATTTACTTTTGCTTCTAATGAAGAAGATAAAACAAAGCGTCGTTATCAAACTCTTTCTTTCCTTCCTGTTGAGAGTAATGTAAATACTATTCCTGGTGGTAAAGAAGAATGGAAAGTTACTCGTATTTTCAATTATCTTAAGCACATTCTTGATGTTTATGTTCTTCGTGGTCAGCCTATGACTGCTGAGATGGAAGATGCTCTTTCTCTTGGTTTTGAGGATTTTGATGAACAAGGAGAATATGTTGTTGTAGACCCCAAGACTGTTGCTGATTCTTGGAATAAACTCTTTGAAAACTTCTTCAATCTTTTCAACACCGCTAAAGATGGTGCTCCTGCTTGGAAAACTAAAGATGGAAAGTTTATTCCTATTTGGATTAAACTTATTCGTTATATCAAAGCTGGACAAAAAGGTTGGGTTGAAGTTGACCGTGGTAATCTTTCTTTCCCTACTTATCCTGGTGAAGGTGTTATTGAGCTTTTCATTCAGAATACAGCTCCTACTATTAAGCTTGACGCTACTCGAGAAGCAATCAAGCCTATGAATATTGAAAAGAAAAGAACTCCTAATCTCTCCATACCTGGTATAGCTGGTGGTGTCGATGTTACTGCTGGTGCTGGTACTGTTATGGGTAGTGAGATGGGTATGGGTAATTACGGCTTCGGTGCCAATGGTGCTGATGTTGAAGATATGCCCGCCGATATTTTCTAATCTTTCGTTGCTAATGTTAAGGCTGGTACTTCCAATAAAAGTGCCAGCCTTTAATTTTATATTGTTGTGGGAAGAAATATTAATACAGAAAATGTAAATAAAAATTTTGTTCTTAGTAAAGTTAGTCAAGTTACAATATTTGCTACTTATTTTAATATTTCTCCAGAAACTATACAATATTGTATAGATAGTGGAAATTTTATTTGTTCTCCTATTAGAGAAGATGTTCATCCATCCTTTGGTTTTAAATATGATAATCGCGGTAGATTAAAGGGCAAGGATTTTGCCGGATATTTTTGGGGCGATTGTTTTGATGCTGCTGCTTTTGTTATTTCTCGTTTAGAAAATAAACGAATTAATATTGCTAACAAAAGTGACTTTATATATGTTCTTAAACATATAATGATTACACATAGACAAATATTCTATGGGGGAGAACAAGATGAAACATTAACAAATTCTATTAAAGTTAGTATTGATAGAATTCGTAAGAAAAAACCCAATATAGAACTTGTTGTTAGAGATTGGAACAAATACGATGAAGATTATTGGCAACAATTTGGAGTTAGCCTTCCTTATCTTAATCGTCATTTTGTTTATCCTGTTGAACAATACTATATTGAAAGGAATATAAATCCTGAACCAAAATATTATTATGATGTTAAAGACCCTTGTTATGCTTATTTATTAGGTCATAAAAAAGGTTTTCTCCCAAGTATTAAATTATATTTTCCAAATCGCCCTCATGGTAGTACTCGTTTTATTACTAATTGTAATCACTTAGAAGGTATTTATAATCTTTATTATAATGATTATGATTATATAGTTCTAACTAAATCTACTAAAGATAGGCTTTCTCTTGGTTGTACTTGGGATAGTTTAAGTCTTGGATATAATAAACAACCATTAAAAGTTGGTTTTATTAATATTCCACATGAAACTTATAGACTTCGAGAATTTGAATACGCTTGGATGATTAGTAAGCTAAAGTTTGATGGTAAACTTATTTCTTTAATGGATAATGATAGAACTGGATTAGAAGAAGCCTGGTGGCTTCGTAATAAATATAATATTCAATCTATAATTATTCCTAAAGAACTTGGAGCCAAAGATTTTGCTGAACTTCGTTCTAAATATGATATAACACAACTAACAAACTTTATTAAGCAAACATTAGAATTTCTCAATTATGAAAAAGACGAGAAACTTATTCAACACACAGAAACAAGTGGTAATGAGCCGTTCTGAGAAAAATGATTATACTGTATTTATGGAAGTTATTGATGAAGAAACAGAACAAAAACTTGATAAAGCCATGAATATTCATGGTTCTTTTAATTTTATTAATATACATGGTAAAAGAATACCAAGTTCTTTTGTTTATCTTTATGGTTCTGTTGATTTAAATAACAAAAAAGATATAAAGTATCTTGAAAGATACAATAAAGCTATTTTAAATCCTTTTGATATTGGTAATTGGTATTATACATCATTTAATTATGAAACTGGAGAAATAACTTATAATGAAGATAGAGGTTGTTGGGTTGGTATTAATTTTATTGCTGATTTTCTTAAATGGTTTAAATTTAAATATTGTATTTTGGGTAAACCAAAAAATATTATTATTTATAAATATCCTTCAATTCGTAGAAATGATTAATAAAGATATTATAGCTCAATATGATGTGTATGCTTATGATGATATGGAAACAATACACGATTATATTGGAAATGACTTAGATGAGGCAATTAATAGTTTTGAAATGCTAAAATCTGTTCAAACTAATAAAAAACAAATTGATTCTGATGTAACTGTTGTTTTATATGATAATTGGAATGAAAAAATAATTAAAGATTATAATACTTTAAGAGATGCTTAATATAGATACAAGTTATCCTAATTATGAAGCTATCCAATATTATAGTTATGAACTTTTACTCCAAACCCCTGTAAAGAAATGCCTTGACGATATTCTTACTGAACTTGATAGTTCTAAACTTTGCGCAGGTAAAATTATTTGTCCTACCAATAGTTTTAGATATATTGAGCTTGTTGAAAGATATATTAGGGTTCTTTTTCGTATTCCTATTTACAATTATATTCTTTATAATGAATATTATGATAAATTGTTAAATAGGCATAACGAAAATCTTGAATTTGAAAGTAATTATATTAAACCTGAAGTTGAAAAACCTAAAGGTAAAAGTAAATCTACAAGAAAATCCAAGCCTGCTAATATTTATGTAAGAACAGAAACCCATAATCTCTTTACAGGGGAGCTGGAGTATGATTATACTAATTTTGCTACTGGAGATAGCTTTATTAGTCCAGACCCTAATCTTCTTGAGCAACTTAATGCTCCTAAGAAAAAGAAGAAAGAAAAGAAACAACAAAGAAAAGAATTTGGCAAAATCTTATTAAATTTTTCAATGAAATAATGGCTAATATTCTTAATTATACATCAGCATTATATCGTAAAGATAATAATGGTAATATTACATTTTGGAACGCTGAAACTCAAGATGTTTGTACTATTCATATTCAACATGGTAGACTTGATGGACATCCAATAGACGAATATATTAAAACTCATAGAAATCCTTCTGATGAAATTTATTCTCGTAGAAAAGCTAAAAGAAAAACAGGTTATAAATTTCTTAGTGAGCTTAAAGATAATGTTGAACTTCCTACTTTAAGTGGATTAAAATCTTTTCTTGAAGCTTATCTTCCTTCTATTCGTACTACAGCTGATGGTTCTACATTAGCAATGTTAGCTAAATCTTTTGATAAAGCTAATAATATTTTTAAAAATGTTAGTGGCTATTTTGGTCAATATAAGATTAATGGTCTTCGTTGTTTTATAAAAGCAGAAATTAATAATATTAATAATGGTGGATTATTCGCTGAAGAAAGTATTAAATTACGCTTTCAATCACGAGAAGGTACTTATTGGGATAGCCTTGATTATTTGGCTGATAAACTTATTGATATTATCCCTCCTGAGTTTCTTGATTTAATGGTTTATGAAAATTTTATTCTTGATGGTGAATTATATATTCCTGGATATCCAGTTAATGAAATTAATTCGGCTGTCAAAAATGTAAATAATCCATTAAATAAATATATTTCTTATTGGTGTTATGATTTAGCTATTGAAGATACTGCTCAATATAAAAGATTTGAAATACTTGATAAGTATTTTAAACCATATATGGTTGACTTCTTTGACAAATCTCAACATTTATTTTTCACTAATAAACCTTTTGTTTATCTTCCTCGTTTTAGCATTACTAATGAAGAATATGCTATGAAAAAACGAGATGATTTTATTGATTTGGGTTTTGAAGGTCTTATTATGAGAAATCCTATTGAAGAGTATCAATTTGGTAAAAGAAATATGTCTATGCTTAAATATAAAAAAGCAACAGATGGAAAATTTCTTATTGTTGATATTTATCCTGAAGGTGAAAAAAGAGATTTGCCATTATTCAAACTTAAAAATGATATAAACGATGAAACTTTTGAAGTTCATATTAATGGTGATTTTAATTATCAGAGAAGTTTTCTTGATGATAATAAAAGAGAAAAAGTAATTGGCAAATATATGTTTGTTGAATATGGAGAGCGCAGTGGAATAAATCAAGTTCCATTTCATTGTAAAGCCGTAAGATTATATGAAGGAAATATTTGACACTACAAAACATAATTTTATTAGAAGAAAGAAAATTAGAGTTGTTAGAGTTAAAGATAATACTACATTTAATGTTACGGGTTATAATCAAGCTTCTAAATTAACAAATGTTTCTGTTCAAAAAATTCAATATATTTTAAACTGTGATGATAAAACAGCTAATGGATATAAATTTTATGATTGGTAATGTGTAAACCAGAAATTAGATTTGATATCATTAATCCTGTAACTAATAGTAAAAAACCTCATTATGATGCTGATAAAAATTTATTTTTATTTCCTGTAGATACAAATTATAGATATTATATTGAAGTTAGAAATATTGATGAAAATACAGGCGAATATAGATATTATTTACTTCTTAGTAAAATAAAGTTTTCAGAACATTGTAGACTTTGTGAAGTAAATATGTATAAAATGTGTAAAATACATCCTCGTGGAGAATTTAAAGAATATGTTGTTCAAGAATGTAAAGAACGAGGTAATGTAGATATGAATAAAGTTGATGCTAATAGCGATTATGACATTTGGCTTGTGGATTGAGTAAGTGAGCTATCTATGAAAATAGGTAGCTCATTTTCATTTATTGCCGTTTATTTTGCGCTATAATCAATTTTATTTATGTTTATGAGTAATCCTTCATAATTTATCTGAAAGTGTCTATAAACGCCTAAAATCGCTTTGAAAATTTTAAAAATTAAATTTTGTCGTTTATTTTATTATCATTATATTTGCATATAATGAATAACATAGTTATAGGTATTGGTGGTCAAAAACATAGTGGTAAAGATACATTTGCTTCTATGCTTTTGTATATTCATAAAGTAGGGCCTGCTGCTGCTAATTATAATAATTGGTATGAATATTTTATTCTTCCAACTTTTAGTGGTAGAAAAATGATTACTCATTTTGCAGATTCATTAAAAGATTCTTGTTCTACTTTGTTTCATATTGAACGAAAGCTTTTTGATAATCTCGATTATAAAGACAATAAATATTATTCTTTTAGAGATAATAAATTTATTGACCAAAAAGAATTAACTGTTGATAATCAAAGACTTTCTCCTACTGATTTACTTGATTTTAATAATTTTGCAGATAAAATAGCTAATAATCCAGATGCACCATTAATTAAAATTAGAAATTTAATGACTGTTTTTGCTGATACTATTAAACATGTGTTTGGTGAAGATGTATTTGTAAATACTACTATACGAAAAATAAATGATATTGTAAAATCTTATAATTTTTGTATAGTTCCTGATGTAAGATTTGTTAATGAAAGTGTTGCACTTCGTCAAACAGATGATAGTTGGCAAGGATATGTTATTAAAATTATAAGACCTGATGAAAAACAAACTGAAAATTTACATAATTCTGAAATTTGTGATTTTCCTTTTGATTATAGTGTAATAAATGATGGTAGTTTATTTCAATTATTTTATAAAGCTATTAATGTTTATAATAAAATATTAAAAGAAGCTACCAAAAGAAATGAAATTAAAAGAGCTATGTACGAACTAAAAAAAGAATCACAATAATGGAACTTGTTAAACCCTATGCAGAACTTTGGGATTTACCAAATGATGCACTTACAGTTAAATGCGCTCAACTTTGCTATGCTTCAGAAACTCCTCCAAAAAATATAAATGCTTGGCTTGAAGAAAAATGGAAAAATGGACATAAATCTATATTTCGTCATGCCACTTATTATTATGCTATTCCTTGTATTAATGTTAATGAATTACTTAGAGGATTTTTTAAAAATAATCCTTATATTGGATATTATGAAAATGATGAATTTGTATTTGTTAGTATAAATGGTCAAACATATAAAGAACTTTCTTATATTCATCATTTATATAAATATTCTACAACTGAACTTGGTCTTTTGAATTTATGTAATAGTGAAAAAGATAAACAAGAAGTTACTAAAATTCTTCGTAAAACAGTTTTTGTTCAAACACAAATTAGTACTTCTCGTGAATTAAATCGTACTTCTCCTAACAATATTTGTGAACAATCTACAAGATATTGTAATTTTACTCAAGAAAAATTTAATGGTGAAGTTAAACTTTGTCAACCTCATTGGCTTAATTTATTAGGTAATGGTGTTAATAGATGTTTTATAAATTATGATGGTGATAATAATATATTAGTTTATGATGAAAATAAAAAACCTTATGTTGTAATAAGAAATACAAATAATAATACTCTTATTGTCTATGATAATAAATATGCTCCTAATGTATTTGATTATTTAGACGCTTCAATATATGGAGCAAATAAATATGAAATGCTTATAAATAATAATATGGCTCCTCAAGATGCTCGTGGTGTATTACCTTTAGATACCAACACTCGAGTAGCTTATACTTATCGCATTGAAGAATGGGCACATATTCTTGATTTAAGATATTATGGTAAAACAGGTAAACCACATCCTAATGCTAAAATTTCTGCTAATCAAATAAGAGAAGTTCTTAATACAGTTCTTCCTTATTATGCAGATGATATAACTAGTCTTCCTTATTTTCCTGAAGAAATTACATTCTTTTAAGTTATGAATTACATTTATGTTTTTGATTATAGTCTTTGCCATATCTATGAAATAGCTATTGATGAAGATGAATTACCAAAAATAAATGATAAATATATTGAATTATATTTATATAAAAATTATCATTTAAAAATTGAAAATATTAATTATATGGTAAGTAATTATAAATTAGAAATTGAACGAATTGAAAAAATAAAATAAATTATGGCCAATATATTTGAATTAGGAACTAAACTTCAAAAAATATTTGAAACTGTTGAAGAAAATGATGGAGAACTTACTCCTGAATTAGAAGAAGAACTTAATATTACAAGTGAAAATTTTAAAGATAAAATTGAAGCTTATTGTCAAGTTCTTACTATTTATAAATCTGATGTCGAATGTTGTAAAAATGAAAAAGATAGAATAAATTCTATTCAAAATGTTAAAAAGAATACTATTGAAAGAATTAAACAAAGGCTTTTAGAAGCCACTGAAATGTTTGGTGAAACTGGTAAAAAAGGAAACAAAGTTATAGAAACTCCTACTCGTAAATTATATACAAGAGAAGTTGTTGGTATTGAAGAAAATGAATTTCGTGTTAATAAACTAACTCAATATACTATTGAGTTTATTAGAGAACTTCAAGGACAAGGTATTCTTGAACTTGGAGAAAATATTGATATTAATGGATTTCTTGCTTCAATTAATGCTATTGCTAAAGCAGATTACGAAACACCTGATGAATTTGGCAACACCCCTTTAGAAGAATTTATTCCATATACTGTTGCTGATTTACAAGCTGTTAACATTAGTTGTAGTTTTGAAAAATCACTTTGTTCTATTCTTAGTAGTAATTCAAATCTTGGATATTTTATTGCTTCTAATCCTTTTGATTGTAAACTTGATACTTGTATTGATAAAGATGTAGTAAAAGCATTAAATAAAGCAGAATCCAATGTTACTATTGCTGATGAAACTAAGAAAACAAGTATTACTATAAAATGATACCTTTTGAAATAAATAATAATGATAGTGAGCTTGTAAAACATTTAAAAACTGAAGCTAACTATTCTATAAAACTACAAGAGGAAAAAGGAGAAAAAATAAGACGAGAAGATATTAAAAATGCTGCCATGGGACTTCTTCGTCTTACTCAATTTACAGAAAATTATACCGATTTAAAAGCTATTGTTAATCGTATGAATGATTTTCTTAGATTTGGGATATTTTCTCCTTTAACTCTTGCAGAAGGCGAATTTGTTTATGAAAAACCTGGACTTGCAACAAATAGAAGAAATCCTTATGTACATAAAGATTTAACTTCTGTATATTATGACCTTGCTTATAAAAAAGTTATTTGTGAGTATTATGATGCTAAAAATAATATAAACTATCCTAAAATGGCAGATAATATGGATTATCTTATTCCTCTCTTTACAGGGGGAGAGGATAGAACATACATTATTAAAGGTACAACTCTTACTAATATTTATTTTGATAAAGCTTATATGAGAAATGTATCCTTTAGAAATGGATGGTTTCCAAAACCTGCTATTGAAATACCTGTAATAAGATATTTTATAGATAATTATTATATTGATTTTTGTAATTATAATCATGTTTCTACATATCAACTTCGTACAGCATTTAAGCTCCATGTTGTAGAAGATAATAACGAGGAGCTTAAAGTTTTTGGAGTTAAATTTAATATTAAAAAAGATGTCTTATTTAGTAAAGGGAGCACCTTTTAGATTTAAAGGAGCTGTTAATGTAGAAGAATGTCATTCTTCTGCTGAAGTTATGGAAAAAGCAAATCTTGCTTGGTCTGTAGAAAAATGTGAAATGTATGCTAATATGCCTTCTAATCCAAATCTTGCTGAAGGTGTTGAAGAGGATACTTTTATAGAAAATACTATTAAAGGACAAAGAATGCTTCGTAAATGTCAAAATGCTTATGGTATTTATCGTACAGACCTTAATATACCTCTTGGTCTTGTTAAAGAGCGTTATACACCTGTTCAAAATATTGATGCTTTTAAGTTTTTTGATAATGCTATTGGTAAAAACGAAGCAATTTGGCAAACCGCAGGAAGTTTTGGATATGGTGAACGCATTTTTGTTTCCGCTAAGCTTCCTGATAATATTTTGGTTAATGGTGACCCTGTTGATAATTATCTTGTTTTCACTAACTCTCATGATGGTTCATCTGGTGTTAAAATTTTATTTACTCCCATTCGTGTAGTTTGTCAAAATACACTTAATGCTGCAATTCGTACAGCTCAAAATTATGTAAGTTTTAGGCACACTCAATCTGTTCATAAAAACATTGATATTGCTCATGAAATTCTTGGTATTACTCGTAAACAAATTGCTATTGTTAATGAAGCATTTAATGCTATGAGTAAAATTAAAGTGAATGATGATAAAGCTATTGAATTGATGGCCAATGTTATATTTACTGATGCAGAACTTGCAAAACTTAAAGAAACAAAACACACTCCTACTCAAGTAGCACAAAGATATTATCACGCTATTAATGATGCTGAACTTTCTACACAAAAAGTTAATATTCTTTGTAATATGGTAAATTATTATAATATGGGACCTGGACAAAAAGAAATTATGGGTACTGGCTGGGGTGTATATGGAGCCATTACGGGATATTATTCTAACATTGATAATACTGAGAAAGAAAAACGGATGGATACACTTCTTTATGGTGATAGAAGTCGTAAAATTCAGCAAGCTGGAGAATATATTTTACAATTAGCTTAATGTTTTATATGGAAAATATATTAATAACTAATAAAATAATTATAGGAGCTGTTGCTTCTGTTATTTATAAAATGCATCCTTATAATAATCCTGAAAATTTTGATAAAATTATAGATGCTATTCAAAATCATTTTAAAAATGTTGATAAGAATAATAAGTACAATCTTAAATTTATTAGATTTAAAACTTCTGATGAACTTTATAATTGGCTTAATGAATTTTTAAAAGGAATTAAAGAATTTAAAGATTATAATATTTCTAGAAAATTAAAAGATGCAGGTGTTAAAGATGCTGATGATGAAAGAAATAATGGATATAAATTTGTTGATAAATATACTATAGAAACGAAAGATTCAAGATATAGTGATTTTATAGATTTAGATGCTGCTATTAGAAATATTTATAATGAAATTATAAATCAAATTATTTATGATGATGATTGTTTTCTTTGTAAATATGCTAAAGAATATGGTAGTCTTGAGCCTGGAGACGAAAGATGTAATACTTGTATTTGTAATCCTAAAATGAAATATAATAGAGAACATCATCCTCTTAGTATTAAGCCTAAAAAAGAATGGACTGAAGAAGAAAAACTTAAATATGGTTTAGATTAAAATATGATTACAAAAAAGTTAATGCACGATATTATTACTTTTTGTAATAATTATATTGATAATAAAAACATTATATTTAGCATTACTAAATATTCTAAATTTATAGATACAAGAATTAATGTTTGGACTATAAATAATATTGGTCTTATTGATAAAAATATAGGAACAGTTGATTCATATATTAATGATATTAATGATTTTAAAAAATTTAAAGAAAAAGTATTAAATCAATTACCATTATTATTAAAACAAGTAAAAATAAATTAATTATGATAAGCAGAGAAACTGAAATAATTGTTAGGGCACTTGTTGAAGCAAAAAAAACTTGATAATTTTCCTGATAATCTTTTTATTAAACGTATTACAGAAATTCTTTCTGAATTAGATAAAGTTCCTGTTAAAATTTATTGTGAATGTCCAGAATATTCTGTTCCTAAATATGCTCATGGTATTGAAGATGCTTGTATGGATTTAAGAGCAAGATGGATTGAAAGAAAAGTAGACAGAGTTATTTGTCATACAGGAATCCATGTAGAACTTCCTCTACTTCATCAACTTAATATATATCCTCGTAGTGGACTTACTAATACTGATTGGTATATAGCAAATACTCCTGGCATTGGTGATTCTGGTTATCGTGGTGAAATACTTGTTGTATTTAGACCAGTTCATAATATGGACAGAGATGATTTCCCTTATAAAGAAGGAGAAAGAGTTGCTCAATGCCAAGTAGTTAAATATCAAGAAGTTATTTGGGAAAGAGTTAATTTTCTTGAAGATTTAAAACCAAGTAAAAGAGGAGAATCAGGTTATGGCTCCACAGGTAAAGCTTAAAAAATATATAGTTCTTGTTGACTATACAAATAATATTGATGGCCGTATATTTGATGATTTTAATGTTTGGGCATATTCTCGTCATCATGCTATTGAACAAGTTAAAGAATATTTATTTCCAATGGGTTCTATTCCAATTGGTGTTACTTTTAGTATTTATAAATTAAGAGTTACTACATTTATTAATAGGCTATTTAATAAAGTTCCTGAAACACCTACTTGTGTTCATATTTAAAATTTAGTAAATGTAAGTGTAAGTAAAAAATCTAAATTTTTAAATTTTTGAACGCAATACAAGCGATTTTAGACACTTTAATTAAATAATGATAGATTATCCATAATGATATAGAAAATTCAATGTAGCCAAAAATAGCTACCATTGTAGGTATTTTAAGGTACAAAAATAAAGCCGGAGAGCTGGAGATAATCCAACTTTCCGGCTTTTTTATTATTAGGAATTGCCCTAATATGAATTATAATATCTTAATATTATTCATCATTATAATCATCATTATAAGGTTTTTCTTCATTATCAGAATTAATAGTTTCAGCAATAGATTTTGCAAGTCTTGTACTAACTGTAGCTTCATTGAGACGATAATAATTATTATTTTTAGCAATATTTTCAATACGTTTAACTATTCGCCAACCAGGAATATTTCTTTGAATAATAACACCAAATTTATTTCTACCTTTATAAAGACCATTAGGATAAATAACTTCAAATGAAGGGTCTATAAGATATTTAGTTCCAAGCTCAACAGTTTTAAATAAATCTTTAATAGTAGAAAGACCAGCTATTGGACTTGACCAAAGAGTAGCACCTTCTGAATAAAGACCTGTAATTGTATACATTTTACTTTCAGTTAAAAGTCTATCAGCAAGATATAAACAAGAACCAATAAAATTATCATCTTTAAGGTCATCATCATCAGTCATAAGATAAATAGCAAAAGCAGTAAGGAATGCTGCACCAATACCACATAAATCACCAAGACATCTCATAATATTATTTTTTTCCCAAGTAGGAAGAACATTCCATTCAAAAGAAATAATATTACCAATATCAAATACTCTTGTCATAAAAGTGCTAAATGATTTAACTGCATCTTCTTCTGTTGTTTCAGCATAACTTGCTTGACTTGTAGGATTGAATACATCTTTTACAATATTAGCAGCAAGTTTAAATGCAGAAACATAAGAACCATAATCAATAGTACCTCTTGTTTCATTAAACATACCATTAACACGGAATCGTTTCATTATTCCAGGATAAAGATGTTTATGATATTGCATAACAAGATTACCAAACCAATATTGTTCTATACGAGCACCACCCATTTTATTATAAACACCATGTATTTTATCATTAACTTGTTGAACTTTCCATTTAAGTTCTCCAAGTTGTTTATCAGTAAGTAAATCATTAGGAATTTCTTTATTATCAATAGTAATAGGTTTAATTCTAATTCTACCGTTTTTAAGTTCTAATTGACTCATAACAGTAGGCATTTTATCAAATTCTTGTTTAGCAATTTCAGTATTTGTTTTACGAGTTTCATTATATTCTTTTAATATCTTATTTCTAAGAGTACTATCTTGAATACTACGAATATGATCAGTAATGGGGTCTCGTTTAAATCTATCATATTGTCTTTGAGTATTTTTATCTAATCTTCTAAGATTAAATTTAAAATTATCAAGCAATTCAATATCATTTTCTCTGAGAACTTGCTCATAAGCTTTAATATCAACATCAGCATTATATTGGTCAAAGGTTACCATTTGTATATTACCATTAGAATCTTTATTTAATCTATGAGATTCAAGCATGGCAAATAAAACACTATTTTGCATATAATGTTCACCACCAGATTGGAAAGAATAAAGAAATTTATTTAATTTCTTGTTTCTTTCAACAATATTAGAATCTTTAGCAAGTTCTAATACTTGATCATAATCAACAATATCAAAATATTTAGTTAAAGCTACATAAAAATCATTAGATTCAGTACCAAAGAAATCAGCAATCATTTTAGGAGATTTACTAAGATAAATTTGAGAAGCTTTATTCCATTCTTTAACAGAGAAAAATTCATTAGCAAATCCTTCACCAAGTATGTTTACAATACCAGTATTAACATTAGCAATACCACCAAGTAAATTAAATATCATAAATTTAGCAGAAGTAACATTTTGAAGCAAATCACTATATTTGTTTAAAGGGGATAGATTTTTATATTCTTTAAACAAAAATCTTCTTGCCCAATTAGTAAATACAAGATAAGCATTATTTTGATTAGTTTCATTATAAACATCAAAATCACTTCTACTAACTCTTCTATTACGAGATAATGTACCAAAATTATTAACTTTAGTAGTATTTCTTGATTTTAAGTCTTCAATCATTATATAAATCAAATCTTTAGTTTTTTCTCTTGCAAGATATTCAGTACCATTATAAATCATTTGATTGAAAACTTCTTTATAGTTTCTATTAGCAAGTTCATTATCTATACGAAGATTTTCTTTATCAATTTCTTCATTTTCTTTACGAATATCTTCAACTAATTTCTTGTATTCAACTTCATCTTCACCATACATCATTTTAGGAATTTCTTTATGTTTACGACTACCAACACCTTTAATTAGTTGAAACATATCAAAATTAGCATCAAAGTCATGATTAAAATCAATTATATCATGCCATTCTCTATCATTATAATTTCTTGTAGTTAATCCTAAAGCATTAAGTCCTTGTTTTACATACCATTTAGCATCAACTGGAACAGTCCTCATACGAGGTAAAAATCCTTGATTAACAAATTGTTTTGATTTATAATTAGTAGCATAAAAATTAACAGTATCTTGTAAGAATTTAAGCATTTTAAGTTCTTTTTCGGTAAGATTAGTATATGCTTCATTTTTATAAGTATTATCATCAATACGATAATTAGATGAACCTTTAGTATAAAGAGGATTAAGTTTTTCTTCTTTTATTTCTCGTTTATTATATCCACCAATAGCTTCAAATTCATAAACATTTTCTTCACCAATAGGAGTAACTTCAGTTCTTGTCCAAATAGGTAACCATTCAAATTCTCGTTTATAAGGATTATAAATTCTATTAGCAGCAATCCATTCGTCCTCAATACCTTGAGCAACTGCTGCTCTATGAGCTTCATACCAATAAGGAGTAAGAACAGTTCTTACTTGTTCTCTTAAGAATTTGCGGGCTTCAGTTTTTGCTTTATTAACAAATTTATCAGGATATTTTCCTTCAATTTTATAAGGAGCATAAAAACCAAATAAAAATCTATTACCTAAACGCTTTTTACCTTTCTTAGAATAATCACCATTAACTTTTCTATCAAATATAATTTTTTCAAATAAATTTCTATAAGTAGCAGGTATGTTTTGAAGTTCTAATTCATTACGACTTATAGCAGTAGTATTTCTACGAATTTTAACAGAAGATTTTTTAGATTCATCATCATGATTATCATAATTTGATTTATTAATAATACGAAGTTCTTGATAAAGATTTCCAAGTTCTTTTATTGGCTCAGAATCAAAAACACCATTTTCATCAGTATAAGCTTCATATAATTTTGTAACAGAAAATCTGCCTTTTTCATCAAAACCTTTTTCAATAATTTTATTAATTCTTGTATAAATTTCTCTTTTTCTTTTACGAACAGCATTATCTTGTTCTTCAGGGGATTGTACTTGAGTTTTATAAAATTCATCACTAAATACATAATCTCTGAAATTAGGTTCATCATCAGAAGTTTCAGGCCATTCTTTTAATAATCCGTTATCAGATTCTTTACTATCTTCAAGATTATTCATAGTATTTTCTGAAATAGAACCATCATCATTAAGTTCACCATAAGGATGATATTTCTTTTCAAGTAAATCTCTAATGGCTTTTTGTTGTTCTAATGTATATTTAGTATCAATAATATCACCATAAATATCATATCTTTCTTTTTCAGGAACTACATCCAAAGCTTTCTTAAATACTTTTTTAGCAGTATCGTTATTGCCCAAAGCTTTATATGCTTGAAGAAGTTTATGCCTAATTTCAGGTTTTAATATTCTACGAGCATTTGCTCTAACCCATTCATAAGCATCACGATATTCTTCATTTTCAAGTTTTTCTTCTAATGTTTGAAGTTTATGTTTAGAATCATATCTATCAATAATACCAAGATTATGCTCAAGTACTTCTCTAAATTCTTTAGTTTCTTTTTGATTAAAGAATTCACCATTAAGATTTGCTTTACGAGTAATATAAATATCCAAAGCATTTTGTTTATGGATTTCATCTTTAACTTCACCATAATCATCAAATATATCCCATTCATTATCAATAGTTTTACCGCGAAGTTCATTTATTCTATTCCAATATCTTTGTCTTTCTTCTTTTTGAGCTTCGGTTAATTGATTATATGGAATATAATTAGAATAAATTTTATCAAGAAGTTGTCTATATTCAACATAATAATCAAGAGCTTTTTCAAATAATTCTTCTCTTAATTTAATATCTCTTTCATAATATTCACGAACAATAGGTTGTTCAGTATGTTCAAATAACCATTTATCTTTTTCAAGTTCAGCTAAGAAATATTCTTTACTATGAAAACCATATTTATTAGAAATATCTCTAAATTTATCATATACAGCTTTTCTATCTTCATAAAATTTCTTAGTTACAGGATTAATAAAACGAACTTCTTTTTTATCCACAATATGGTCAATATCAAAACTTCCAGTATTTTCAGAAAGGATTTGTTCATATTCTTTATTAAATTCTTCAACTCTATCAAGTCCTTCAAAATGAGCTTCTGCAACTATATCGTTGGCCATTTTTATAATAACTTGAATTTGTTTATGATTTAATTCAGCAACATCAGAAAATTGAGTATCCCACCAATCAATATCATTAAATATATCAGTAAGTTTAATTAATCCTCGTCTTACATTAGGATTTTCAGAATATTCTTTAGCAAGATAATAATTAAACATAGCATCAAAAGCCATTTTTAAATTATTATCATTGCGAACATTATTTATTATTTTTTGTATTTTATTTATAGCATTATTAAGAACAGGGTCTTCTCCTGTAATAGGAAGTTCTAAAATTTCATGAACCCCATCACCAAAAGTTTTAGCTTTAAGTAATAAATTAAAGAAAGCTTCTCTTCTTTCAGGATATTCTCTTAAAGCATCATATAAAGATTTACCATCAACTTTTTCATTAGGATTTATAGAATAATTAATACCATTAATTTCAAAATTTTTTAAATCTTGAATTAATTGATTGCCTACAGCAGTATAATAACTTGCAGCAATATAATAAATATCATTAGATCTCTTAGATATATCTTTTAATGAAGATGTAGTAATACCTCTTGTAGTAAATTCTTCATAAATATTATCTGCAAGTTCATCACCTTTATGAGCTTTATATTCTATGTCTCTTACTATTAAATTAGCTATAGTATCAAAATTAGAGAAACCTTCAAAATTAATATTATTAAAATCTTCACCATATCTTATACGAGAAGCATGGTATTGTTTCTTTTCAGTTTCAATAGTATTTTGTTCTTGAGCTTTTTTATTAGCAAAATTATCATCTTTATGTATGGTTATTCTATAAAGACGAGGATTTTTATCAGTAGCATCATTCCAAGCAATACTATTATGATAATCAATCATCCATTTAGGAGTACTATCTTTAAAATAACCATGCTCCATAAAATATTTATGAAGTTTAAAGATACTATCTTGTTTTGGAAGTTGTTTTATATCAAAACTAATAATAATACCATCACCCACATCTATATTTTGAGTAATAATGCTATTATTGTTTTTAAATAATTTCTTTAATGTCTGACTATCATGACTAATTATACCATAATTATTTGTACCACCATAAGAAGTATACCATTTAGCTATATCTTTTATTATTTTTTCAGCTTGGGCTTGTGATACACTAGTACCAGTAGTAGCAATATCTAAAATAGTATTGATATCAACTGAAGAATCAATATTTACATTATATTTATATCTTGGAATTTTAGCTTTTTCAACAGATAAATTATAAGTTGTGGGTTGACCAAGCATTTCATTTATTAAATCTTTATAAAAACCATAGCTATAAAATTCATGATTATCATTATTTAAAGAAGTTTCATAATTTTCATTAAAATCCAAATAGTTTAAAGGTATTAATGCAATAGTATTAGCATCATCATTATTTATTCTTTGAATTTCATAAAGAACTTTTTGCTTAATATTTCTTTTTTCATTAGGAAAATAACTTATTTGAATATATTTAGAATCAGATTCAGCATCTAAGTTAAGTTTCTCTAATAATTTATTATAACTTTCTTGAACAGGTATAAAAACAATACCTCCTAAATCTCTTCGTATTGTACTTAAGAATAATTTATTATCACTTATTTTATTATCAGATTCTGTATTTTTATCAAGATTAATTGTAGTAATTAAATCAGAATGACTTCTAACAAAGTTTCTTAAGAATTTATCAGTAAGATAGTCATTAAGTTTATTTGGTTGAGTAATTTCTTTAATCTCCCCTTTAAAGGAATTGACCAAATTAAATCCACCATGCTGAACATCAGCAAGTAATGAATTATTTGTTATAATTCTACTAATAGAATTTCTTCTAAAACTAAATCCTTCTACAATAAATGAATATTTAATTAAATCTAAAGCAGCAAGTTTAACAAAAACATCTTCACTAAAGAAAGCTTCATCAAAAAATAATAATAATTGTTCAACATCAACACCATCGGTATTTATAGTTAATCTATTTTTGCTATATTGTTTACTTTCAAGTTCTTGTTTATTAAATTTAGTGCAATCAATATAATTAAATATATTATCACCTAAAACATAATGCTTTTTAATAAACATTACTTTTTGTAAAGGAGTAAGTTTTAAATAATCGTCTAATTCTTCAGAAGTAGGATTACTTATATCATTAACTTCAAAATTAGATATTTTTTCTATATATCCATAAACTCTATTAATCTCTGTATCCCAAAAATCATCAGATTCATTAAATAAATTATCATCAATAACTATTTGACCATGGTCATTGATAGTAAGTCTATTATGAATATAAGGAAGATTTGTATATATAGTAGAAAGCATATATTTTTTAAAAGCAACAAATTCTTCCTTTTTAAAGTTCCTACCAAATCTTGATTCTATATAAGAAATAACAGCATTCATTTCATCTGATTCAAAATCAAACATTTGCTTATTTACTTCAATAGATTTATTTGTACAATATTGAAATATTGCAGCAAGATAAGGATAAGAAGATTTTTTAATATCAACAATTTTTTTATATTCTTTTTTTCCTTCAACATTATTTTCACTAATAATAGCATCACCAAAACCAGGATATAATTTCTGTAAAAAAGTAGTATATTCTACAGAAGGTTTATTTTTATTATTATTATTATTTTCTTCTTCAGTGTTATTATTTATATTATTATTTTCTTCTTCAAGTTTTTTTCTTAATTCCTTTAATTTAGTTAAATTATCTTTAATTTTATTATCTATATCAAAAGATTTAGAAACATATTCTATTCTTTCTTTACCTTTTATATTTTTATCAGGATGTGCATATTTAATATATTCTTGTTCTAATTGTGTATTTGCTATTTCAAGATTTTCAATTTGTTCTTCTAAACTTGTTTCTTCAGAAGTTTTATATTTCTTTAAGAAATTGTATTCAGAATCATGTTCACCAACAACTAAAGTTTTACCAACATAATCAGAATAACTATAATGTTGAATTACATTATCTACTACTAATCGAGTATCTCTAATAGTTTGTTTTGCACCAAAACTATCGGGGTTAGCACAACGAGATAAAGTTTCAATATTCTTTGTGGTGCGATTATATTTATTAAAAGCTAAAGCAATACCTAAATCAAAAATATAATTATCAAAACTATTGGTTTTATCTTTAAGACGATCAACTAAACTATTGTAATCTATAATAACTTCAGTATCAAATAAATCTTCTGTTATTTCGGTATTCCAAATTTCTTTAAATTTATCTTGTATTTTCTTATCTTTACTAAAAGCTTCAGTTATATCTTGATATGTAGAATTTTCATTTATTCCAGAAACGTTAAGTTTTTCAGCAAGTTCTTTAATATAATAATAAACAGGATTATCATAATTTTTATTAAATATAGATGTAGCAGAATTATGATATTCATTTAATGCAGTAATTGCAGGTTGCATTAAAAATGCAATAGCTGTACTATAATCGGTACCTACATCAAGAAGAGTTTTAAATGTACCAAAAGTATAATCAGTTTCATTAAATATAGCACCTTCTTTGATAGCATCAAGAATGTGAGCAGTGGTTTGAGAAGAATAAGAAGTTAAAAGTTTACCAACTACATTTCTATTATTTTTAGACCAGCCTAAATCTCTATGTGTAACTATTGCTATATTTTTTTCTTTATCAATTTCTACTTCTTCAAAAGCACTCTTAATTAAATCTTCATTATATTTTGATAAATCATAAGCAATTTTAATTGCATGATTACCATTAAGTTTAGTATGTGTTTTATTATTAACAGAATTAAATGTATCTCTATTTACACTAAATGCTTTAAGTTTACGACCATCAATAGCATTTTGCATAAATCTTAATTGGTCAAAAGGATTATATGTAGATGCAGAACCAAATCCAGTTCCAGCAATTTCATTTAATTCATCTTTAGCTTCACTTAAATCATCAGAATTAGAACGAGAATAATTTTCTTCACGAGAAGTAGGATCTGACATAATTTCAAGCATAGAATCAACAATTATGTTATTTCTTGCTCTACGAGTTTGTTGAGAAATTATATCAAGTTTACTAAATTCTTCATAAGTAATCATTCCTGCACTTCGTGCAATTTCTATAACAGAATCAAAATATTCATTATCAGCATTTGTTAAAAACGCATTATGACCTTCTTCAGTTTTATCAAATAAACTTAAATTATCATCACGATATTCTTGGTTAAGTTCAATTCTTTGATTATAAATATCAATTAATTTATTTATTATATCAATAACTTTAGTATTATCTTTATAATCATTTGCTTTTAAAGTATTAAGTCTATCAATTATTCTTTTATCTTTATTGATATCAGAAATCTTTTTATTATTAATAAACTTTTTAATACTTTTATTTATTGCTTTTCTTTCAGAAGGTTCAAGTTCAGCAAATATAGCTTTTCTTTGTTTATTAAGTTCATCAAAAGCCTTTTTATGTTCTCTTGCATCTTCTATAGCTTCATAAGCAATATTTCTTGCATTTTTAGCAGTTTGTATATAATCTTTAGTAGCATCGTTTACATTTTGTAACATTTCATTAATATAAGCTACATATCTTTTCTTCGTATTATATTCATCAGTATTAATGTTTGGAGTAATTTTAAAAATATTTTCTCCAACAACCCTAAGTTCATGATAAATACCGTATATAGTATCAATATCAAAGTCAGCACCAGTTTGAGTAACCCATTCATTAGCCACAATAATAGTAGAACCATAAACTCTCGGTAAAAAACCTTTAACTCTAAGAATAGTTACAGATTGCTTACCCTCAGTAGGAATACGATAACCAATTTGTTTATCAAGATTAGCCTTATTGAGTTTATCAATAACTTCTTGTTCAGCTTTCTTTCTATCACCATTATATTTTTCTGTAAGATTATCAACAAGTTCTTCAAGTTCACTATTCCAAATAGGAATTAAAGCATCAACATAAGCAACTTTTTGATATTTATATTTATCTTCTTCTTTTAATGCCTTGTATTCTTCGGCAGTAATTTCTTTACGGGGGTCATTAATATCAACATAAACTTCGGGATGATACTCTAACGTATTATCATAACCAACTGTAGTTACTTGAACAGCATGCCAGCCGGGAAGAGTTTGTCTTGCAATCTTATGATTGAATATAGCTTGAGCAATATTTTCAAGTTTTTGAGAAACAGGGCCCATATCAGCAGGCATAATAGGATTTCCTGTAAAATCTAATTCAAGATATTCAAGGAAATTACTATCCATATCAAGCCTTTGAGCTTCTTCACGAGCTCTTGCATAAAAATCAGTAAAATTAAGATTAAATTTTGTAGTAGGGTCATTATCACCAATATTACATAACCTTCCAGTTTCTTTATCAACAGTCCAACCAAATTGGAAAATTAAAGTTCTAAAATCATGTTCAATATTTGCAGCAAGAGCATCTTGCATATTTTTTACAGCTTTTTGTACCTTTTCAGAAGCTGTACTTTCATTATCTTGTAATTTCTTTAATATCTGAATACCTGCTTTATTTTGTTTATCGACCATATGGTCAACAATATCTTGTTGTTTATGCAGATTTTTATAATAATAAGTTTCTACATTAGAATCATCTTTTATTTTTTCTTCAAAATTTTCAGTATGAAGTATTTTTTCATCTTTAGAATCCCAAAATTCAAGAACATTTTTATTTGCAGCTTTAGAAGTTTCAACAGTATTAACTTGATGAATATTATTCTCAATCATTAAATCTGCAAGTACTCTTAAATCACTATTTTTAGGAAGTAAATTAGGTATTAAAACAAATTCAGCATTTTTAATTTGTCGAGGATAATATTCTTTAGTAACATTATCATATTGAATGTCATAATATACATTTTTTTCAACTTGAATAAATCTATTAAGTTGTTCTAAATCAATATCGTTAATATCAAATTCATCTTCGGGACGAATAAGTTTTTCAATTAAATCTCCATATTCATCTATAGTACCATTTGCATATCTTCTACGAGCAAGTTCATAAATTGTAATATATGATTGAGCATCATTAATTTTTGTATGTTTACCTTTTGTTTGCTGGCCATCTATAATAAAATCACCATAACCTTTAGCTATAGCTTCAGCAGTTTCTTTAGCAATAGATTTTGCAGTTTTATCATCCAAACCTTGAGCTATAAACTTTTTATAGTTTTCATTATAAACTTCATTATAAAGTTCTGTTGCTCTTTCAAATCCTCTATTGGTATTTCTAATTGTTACTGCTCTAAACCCAGTATCTAAAGTTAATTGTTTTCCATTAACTGTTATAGGAGTTCTTTCTCCAGCAGCATTTGCTAATGTAACAAGAATATCATTATTGTTTTTATCTTTAAGAGTTTTAATTGCTCCACCAATTTCATGTCCAAAATCATAAGCTGAAAAACTTGAACCTGCCATTTGAACTTCTTTAGCTCTCTTTAAGAAAGTTTGAGCATCTTTATAATATTTAGAATCACCCTCAAAAATAGCATCAAAATCCATATAAGCTAAAGTTATATTATATATAGCTTCAACTACTTTATTATATGAAATATCATTTATATTATTTAAAACACTATTAAAAGAAAGTAATTGTGTTTTAATATAATTATCATAAGCATTAATCCATTTTTCAACAATATCATCAATTTTATTATTTATTCCAATAATAGTATTATTTCTTTCTAAATTGAGTTGTAAAGTTTTATTAAAAATAGATTGTATAAAACTATTATCAGAAATATTTAAATAATAACCTTTACTATCTTTTTTAATAAGACCGTTTTTACCATAAAAATTTAATAATTCTGAAATATCAGCAGAATAATTAATACCATCAATTGTAAATAATTTAATTGGTGAAAATACTTTACCAGTAAGATGGCCATTTTCATCTATAACAGAATTACCAGTATAATGTTTCCATTCAAATAAACCATCAGTAGAATCAACAAGTCTATATTTTTTAGTAGTTTTATCAAATTTAAATAAAGTATTTAAAGCTCTAACAATATCATTTATTTCTCCAATTACTTGATTTTTAAATCCAAGAAATATTGCACTATCTCTATTTAAATTCTTTTTAAGTTTTTCGTCTTTAATTAATAATTCTGTTAATCTATCAGCATTATCATTTAAAAACAAATTTATAGTATCTTTAATATCATTAAATTCATATTTAGTACGATTAATAACTTTACCAAATTCATCAAATTCTGTATATTTTTGAGAATGTTTTGCTAAAGAACTTATTTTATCTATTTTAGCATTGTTTACTGTTTGAGTTTCTTTATCATATTTTCCTTTAAGATAAATAACAAATTTAATATCAGTACCAGATTTTTTATAAATTATAGGAATAATAACATTATCACCATCAAACTTTTTAGTATATCCCATAACATCAAATTGACCTTGTATACCCCCTTTATAAAGAATGGAGGTTATAAAGTCTTCAGATGCTTTATTATTATCTCTTATATCATTAGTAGTAATAAAATATTCTTCATTTAAATTATCATATATATTAATTTTTCTTCTAAATCCTGTTAAATTATCAGTTTCTTCACCAACATAAACTCCATTATATTGTTCAAGACTTTGAAGAATATTTAATATTTCATTAGATAATATATTACCATCATAAGAATATAGCCCGTTTACACCAGAATAATCATAACGCTCCATAGTAACCATAAAGTTATTAGAAGCATCTGAAGGAATTCTTAGCATAACATTTGCCATCCTATTTCGAAGATTATTATCTTCAATACTATTATTTATATTGATTGGCGCATTATAAGCAATTATCATTGATAAAAAATAATCTCTTTGAGTCATATTTCTATAATCAACACCAGAAAGACTATTTCTATCTCGTACACCATCAAATAAAGCAGCTTTAAGTAAATCTTTTGCTTTAGGATTCACAGAAATTCTACCATTAGTTCTAACAAATAAACCTTCTCTTAATACATTACCTTTAGAATCAGTAATACCAAACAATAAATTATTATAATAAAAACTATTGGATTGTGTTAAAAACTTTTTAAGAAGTTCAGCACCTTTTAATTCACCACCAGGTTCATTAACTGTATAATTTAATTGTTTTATAAAATTAGTTAAATAACTTTCATTTATTATATCAGAAGATACAGTACCTTTAGCATTTAAATGATTAAGCTCAGTATTAACTACAAAATAAGGAGTTAAAAGTTTACTTAATTGAATTAATGGTTGCTCTAAACTTTTATAATTTATATAACTCGAATCATATTCAGGTCTTACAGGCTTTTCTTTTTTATCAGGATTATTAGGGTCTTTATAAGCTTCTAATTTTTTATTATAATCAGCCATTAAAACACCAAATTCTTTATTGGCTTTATTTTCAGCAGTAATAACAGGCTTAATACTATTTATAAAAAATGATAAAGTTTTAGCGGCATTATAAATAAATAAATCTTGTTGATTTTTATCATTATTATATAAAATATTTTCTAATGTAGTTAAATCTAAATTAGGAAAATATTTTCTAAAAATAGAAATAAGAAGTTCTTTTTGATTAAGAGGATTTTCTTTAGATATATTATTTAATGCAATAATATCTTTTTCATCATATACATCTTTATAAGTAAGTTTAGCAACATTTAATAAATCAAAATACATTTTACTAATAGGATTTGCAGTAAGATTACTTTGACTTATTGTAGGGTCAGTTGCTCTATTAACATCAATTAAAGCTTTAGCAATTACAGGACGAGCAAAATTAGTAAATATTTTTCTTGCAAATTGCTCATCATTTTCCATGTCTTTAACTAATTGTGAAAGACCATAAAGAGCAGGAACAGTATTTGCTAATTTCTTTACACTTTCAACAAAATCATTAATAGAATAAAAAGATGCACCATTTGTTATTTGTGTAACAACAAATTTATCACTCATTGGTAAAGCAACACCCAATTCATTTTCAGTATTATAACCTTTACCAATTTCATAATCTTTATATGGTATATCAGATTTAAGAATATTACTAAGATATAAACGAACTCCTCCTTCAAAATGTTTAATATAATTACTATAAACATAATTGTCCCAATTTGCAGCCATCATGTCTATATCTTCTTCAGTAATATCTTCAAAGTTTTCTAATTCATCGGAATTATCAGATTGTTTTTCTTCTTCTGTTTGCTCTTCAAAAATATGTTTTATATTAAGTAAACTTTTATGAGCATAAACATTTTTAAAATATTCATCAGCAGCACTTATTGTATTACCAAATCTATCAGTTACATTTTCTACATTAGAAGTAACAATATTAAATAAAGTAGCATAATTCATTAAAGCTATATTATTGCTACTAAGCAAAGCTTTATAAACGATTTGCCTTTTATCAGAATAAAGTTTATGTAATTTAGAAATATTTTCTTCATATTCAGTATTTAATTTATCAAATTCTTCTTTATTTTGTTCAGTAGCAGCTTCTTCAATTTTTACTTCTAATTCATCAATATAATTATTTAAATCGTCTATATTTTTCTCTAAATCAAAATATTTACTTGCAGATGTATGATTTGGATTACTTTCAAAATAAGACTGACCTCTATTATCAAATTCTTTAACTATTTGAGCAGTAACATTTTCTCTAACCGTTTTACCTAAATCTTTAGAAGAAGGTCGTTCAGATTTATCTAAATTTTTAATTCTATAAAATTCTTTGCCAATTAAATAAGCACCATATATAGTAGCAGTCTTTTTAGCAGTAATGCTTGTAAATTGTTGTCTATCTTCATTTTGATTAACTTTTGTACTATTTTGTACAGAAGCAAAATGACTACGAAGATAATGTCTTAAATATTTGCTAATAGTACCTTCTGGCTTTTCAAATAATGATTTACCATTATCAAAGTCTTTAGGATAATTTTCTTTAGCCCAAATTTCAAAACTCCCATCATTAATTCTTGAAGCAATCATTTGCTTAATAGAAATAATAGGAGTTAATTTTTGTAATTGATTTGTAACTTTACCTTTAGTATCTTCAACTAAAGTAAAACCTTTTGCATAACAACTCATAAGATAATTAATTTTAAGTTCTTCACTGTAAAATGTAATTGTTTCTTTAAAATTGAAAATTTTTAAAAGTTGTCAGAAATGAACCATTTTCAGCTCATTTCTGACACTTTTGTATTATAAATGTAGTATTTATTGGCAAACATAAGTTATACGCCCAGCGGTCAGTTCTGCCCTTATTGCTGCCCTTTCATTGACCGGAAATCTATTTAAAAATTCTTCCATGTTAGGAACAAAGACTAATCCATTTGGATTATTAGTACCATCTTTATTAACATCATCAATAGCAATTTCAATAGGAGTATAATTTCTTATTTTAGAACTATTTCTATCATAAATATCTCTTTTCTTTTTAGTAAATTTAAATCCATCATTATCATCGTCATCTTCTTCATCTTCATCTTCTTCTTTATTTTCAGGTAAAGAAGCTTGACCTTGTTTTGTAGCATCAAGTTCTTCTTCTTTAGTAATTTCTCCAGTTTCGGTTTCTTTTTCTTCAGCAGGAACTGTTTCAATTTTCTTAACTTTCTTTCCAACTTTAGAAGGAGCAGTTATAGAAATAGAAATATCATCACCAAGAATTTTATTAATATTATCTAATATAGTATTTTCGTTTATAGTATCAACATCATTACCAAATAATTTCATAATTGTTCTTAATAATTTTTGGAATAAACTTTCCTTAGTATTATTAATAACATATTTACCTTTGTATTCAATATCATTTAATCTATCTATTAAACCAGGTTGACTCATTATTTCAGCAATAAATTCATTAGCTCTTTCTTTTGCTGAAACATTTTTCCAATATCTATTAAATTGATTAGCAAATTTTCTCAGCCAATCATCAGTATCAAGAGTTCTAGTATGTTTATAAAGTTGATTCCAAATATCGTCAATTACGGCAGCTCGTTGTTCTCCAACTTCTCCATCAAAGAAATTATTGATATCTACAACTTTATGCATTTGCTCATGAACAAGAAGTCTTAAAATATTAATTCTATCTTTATTATTAGCAAGTTCTATACCGCTTTTAAATAAAACTATTTTACCTTTATAAGGACTTTTTGAATCTTTAGGATAATAACCACCATCATCAGAAGTTTTTGTTGTAATATCTATTTCTACTGTATCAGGAATGAATTGATATTTTTTACCAACAACTTCACTAAGTTTTCTATAAGAATCAATTTCTGCTTGACTTACTCCTGTACTTTTAAGGACATCATCAACATTCATTTGACCTTTACCATTAGGAAACTTTTCCTTAACATATTTGGACAAACCTTTTTTAATAAGTTCATTATCCATTTCCTTTACAGGGGTTTGGACTGAATCAATATCTACATATACAGAAGTAGGAGCAGTTTGATATTCATTTATAGTTTTATTAGTTCTACCAGAATGAGTAGTTAACATAGCATTATTTGCTATTAAGAAATGAGCATAATTATCATAAGAAGCTTCAAAATTACCAATTTTTATAACGAGTTTACCATTCTTTTTAGATACATAGTTATTTATTTTAGCATTTCTTTTAAGAATACTTGGATTAACACCTTGCACTGCAGAACCCATATAATATTTAGCAATTGATGCATCAGAATTATATTGTAAACCTTTAAATATTTCATTAATTCCAGATGCAGTTCGCATTTTATGACCAGTTAATAAAACATTTAAAAACTTAGTTAATTCTTTTTTAGTTTCATCAGTTTTATTATTATAAACATTTCTTCGTTTTTTATTTATTATGATACTTAATGCAGGTTTTGCATAAATATGTTTGTCTTTATTAGCAACTCGTTTACCATCAGCAGTTTCATAATGGTCTTCTTTCCATATAATATCACCACTATATTTAAAGAAAGTAGCAAATGTATGTTTAGTTCCTTTATCATCTACATATTTTAAAGCAAATGCATCAGATGAAGGAAGTTTTTCAATTTCAAAACCTTTAAATAATCTTTGTCTACCAATAAGACTTTCAAAAGTATTATAAAGATTTTCATACTCTGTTTCTGCATCTTTACCAACAGCATTAAAATATCTATCAATAGCTTCTCCAAAATATGAATGAAGAGCATTAGCCAATTCCATATTTGTTTCAGAAACAACATTTGCTCCTGTAAACATAGCAATAAATGGATTACCATTATCATACATTAAAATACCAGAAGTACCATTACCCATCCAAGTGGGAGTATTATACGAATGTCCATATTCATCATATAAAGTATTACCATAAACAAAAACATAAGGATGTTCTTTTACATCTTTTATAGGAATTAATCCTTGTGTTCCTCTTTCTGCACCATTTTCAGAATAATTTAGTCTTGCAGCATTATCACTATTATATTTTATAGAAAGGTTTGTAATACCATTTTTACCAGCTTCATCAAGTTTAACTTGTAATAAATAAGTAGATTTATAATTTTCAAAAACTTTTTCTACAAAATTATTATAACTATCAATCATAACACTTTCACCAAGATTATTGGCAGAATTTTCTTTAGAAGTGTATGATTTAAGTTCATAAAAAATAACATTTGCTACATCATTAAAGAAATTTTGTGTTATATCAAGTTTTTTATCATTACTAAGTTTATTAAATTGTTCTGCAGTATAATATCCTGTAGTAATAAACATTTCTTTTTGTGCAGCAGGAACATATTTTCTTTCTCTAATAGGAATACCATAAGAACTGGATTTTAATAAATCAATAAATAAATTACTATTTAAAAATTTTATTTTAACATTATCATTTATAGAATATTCTTTACTATTTTTTACAGTATCAAATTCTTTAGGATTATTTAAGATAAAATAATTTCTAAATAATTCATATAATTCTTTTTGTTCATTGGTAGCATTTTTATTAGCACCTTTAATAATTTGTTTAAATAAGTTATCTATTGCAGGAGCCATTTCATATTCTGTCCCCCGTAAAGAAACACTATATCTAAATCCTATACCTTTATTTCTTTTATAAGCAGTATTTTGCTTTCCTTCAGAAACATCATCAATTAAATCTAAATAACCAATTTCTTGTTTACCCCCATTATCATCTTCATAATATAAACTTACTGAAATAGGCTCATTTGTTTTAGAATTTCTACGATATTCTATTTTAAGTTCTTTATTTTTACTTCTAAATTCTTTAAATTTTTGTATTGTACTTTTTTGTTTAGTAGTACTTGTAGCATCAGTGGTTTTATGAACATCAAAATGTAATTTATCACTTACAGTTTCATAAGTTGTTAGTCTTTGATAAATATCATCAATAATAGCTTCTGCATTTTTAGTAATAAAGCTTTTACCTTCAAGTATAAATTCAGAACCTTTATAATTTTTAGCAAATATTTTTAAATTTGTTATTGCCTGAACAACAGTTTCATAATTTATATCATCTTCATCTGCAAGTTGCATTAAATATTGAGCAACATCATAAAGATTAATATAAGATTTACCATCTTTACTATAAATATTTTGTTGAAGTTCAGTATAAGTATTTAATAAATCAATAAATTTATTATAAAATTCTTCTTCTGTAAAAGCTCTTATCTTTGAAGGGTCATAAATACCATTAATTGCATCAAAGCCTTGACTCCAATCAACATTTGTGCTAATTTCTTTAATTTGATTTAAAAAATCAACAACATGTTTAAGAGCTTGAGGTCTTTTAGCAAATGAGCTTTTTGCACGAGGAGTTGATAAGAATACTTTTAGTCCATATTCGGCAACTAAATTAGCAAGAGTTTGGTCAGTATTAAAACTATTAACTAATTCAGCAGCAATAAGATTTAAAAAATTATTATAATCTAAAGTAAAATCAACAGAGCTTCCATTTATAAGATTATAAAAATCTTTAGGTCTTGTTCTAATAATTTGCTCGGCTGCTTCTACAGCAGAAGTTCTTGCTTTTTCTATATCAGAAGTATTAATTGTAGAAAGTCTTTGTAACATAGCAACAGCTTCAGCTGCAGCAGCTTTTTCTAATGCAGGGTCATCAGAATTAATTTCTTCTTCTTGAACTCCGCTAACTCCAGCAGCAGCTTCATTTGGATTTTTAGGTTCTTCTTTTGGAGTTTTAATAGGAATTGCAGGTTCAATTTCTGAAGGAACTTCTTCTCCACTTCGTTCTTCAGCATTAACTTTTTCTGCTTCTGCAGAATCTTTTTTCTTAAGGTTATTTATATCATTTATAAAATCTTTTGTAAGATTTTCTCTACTACCATATCCAAGTTTAAGTATTTTAGCGGCTTCTTTTAAATCTTCATCTTCTAATTCTTCACTTAAAAATTCAGATAAAGCCTGTTCATAGTTATTAGAACTTTCTATATATTGTTTAGCTTTATTATAAGCATCATTAAATCTTGTATTTGCAGTATCATAAAGAGCTGATTCAAGATTTTCATAAATTTGTGCATAATCTTCTTTTGAATAAGGTGTTGTTCTTTGTGCAACATCTTTATATAATTCAGTAGCAGCAATTTCTTTTATTAAATTTTGAGTACTTTCAGTATAATTTTTAAGTAGTTCAGAATTAATTGAATTATGATCTTTAAATACATCAAGAGCTTGATTAAATTTACCAGCTGCAATTAACTGTGAAAACCTTTCGTTAGAAATAAAAGGAGTATTAGAACTTATATATTGTGCTATTGCTTTTTTTGTAGCATTAATTTCTTTTAAATTAGCATATAAGCCGCTTTTACTAAGAACCACACCTTTATTATTAGGCTTTTTAGAATCATATAATTGTTGCAAACCTGATGCACGAGCATCAAGTTGCTCAAGTTCAAAAAGAATTTGATTATAAATTTGTTGGTTTATATCGTTTTCAATATCTACACCTTCAGCATGAATTTCTGCAAGATTATTTAATTTACTTCTTTGTCTATCTATACTATCTTGCATATCGTTGACTTGTCGATTTCTACGAATTATTTGCCTAACAGCAAGTTGTGCAGCATAAGGATTAACAACATCAGCGGATTCCATTAATTGCTCATAAGTTTCAGAATAGTTTTTTGCAATAGAATCCATATCATTCAAAAGTCTATTTTCTAAATCAATATTTACATCACCGCCTTCTTGTTTAATATATTCATTTATAGAAGATTGACTAACCCATTCTTTAAATAAATCATAGTTACCATTTTCAATTGCTGTAAAAGTTAATTCTTCTGCAAGACCCCCAAGAAGTATATTAGTAAGTCTTTCTTTTTCTTCAGGATTTTCTATATCTTCATATTCAATATTTTCACCATTTTTTATTGGTTTAAAAGGATTTTTACCTTCTTCATTAACCAATTTTATTTTAGTTACAAAATTGTCTATTTTAGATTTTCTTCCTTCAATTTCAGCAATTCTACGAGCATTTTCTCCTCGTAATAATGTTTTAATATCTTCTTCAGATAAGTCTTTATTTGCTTTAGTATAAAGCCAAGTACTTAATTTGTTTAATCCTTTACCTGCGCCTTGAAAAGCTATACCACCAAGCATTCCCCAGAAACCTTGTTCCCATATTTCGTTATCATTAAGATAAGATAATATATCTTTATCTGTATAATTAGGATCTAAATATTTATTAGCAACATCTTCACTACTTTTTGCAGTAATACCTTGATACATTTCTTCAAAACCTTCACCAATCTCTAAAGCTTCAACTCTATTCCAAAGTTTATCACCTTTAAGACCTCCTCGTAAAGCAGCTTTTCTTTCTTCACTAAATATTCTTTTACCTAAACTTTTAGCAACTTGTTTTTCGCCTTTATCAACAGCTTCATTTGTTACAACAGTTAAAGCAGCTTTCGCATTAGCTTTTCTAATAGCTATATTAGAAGCTCTATTAGGAAGATGTTTCCAAGCACCAGATATTGCTTTAAATTGAGCAATATCCATAAGTAACATGGCAAAATCATTACGATATGTTCTACTTGCACTTTCACCAGCAATATAATCAGCTATTTCTTCATCAGTTTTATCTGCAAAATCAGGATTATTTTTAATAAACTGTTCTCGTTCAGATTCTGTAAAATTATTAAATGTATCTAAAACTGTTTTATGAACATTATTATAAGTATCACGAGCTTCTATATAATTTTCTCCAATTCGAGAAACTAAAGCTGTTGTACCAGCATCTGTTGCAGCAGAAAGTTTTGCATATTTACTATATTTATTTGCACCAAGAGCACCACGAACACCAGCATCCCAAATATGTTCAGACTTATTTATACCTCGTAAAACATCTCCTACTGTTTTAGCTTTACTAACTTTCCCTGCTGTTTTTGCATATTTTAAAGCTTTACCAATAAAACTTATACCACTTGTAATACCTTTTGCAGGAATTAATAAGCTAAGAGTTGAAGCTACACTTACAGCATTATCTGCCCACCAACCAAAATCATCAAGCGCCCAAGTAGCATTAGGGTCTTTTCTATATATTTCCATTCTCTCATTAGCAGCATTTTGAGCATTTTCAAAAAATTCACTCCAAGGATTAGTATAATCTGTTTGTTCATAAGAAGGTTTAAAAAAATTACGAGTAGCAATAGCATCATAAATATCTCCAAACCCTCTTAAAGTACCTAATATAGCTTCACTCCAAATCATTCTACCTAAAGAACGACCAGCTTGTTCAAGAACACTTTGATTTTCAGCTCGTTCTCTATTTAATTCTTCTTCAGAGTCTTCAGCATTTGGTATAACACCATATTTTCTATATTTATCTGCCAACTCTTTATTTATAGAAAAATTACCTGCACTTAAAGTAGCAGCATAACCTAAATTAGAAGGCGCTGTTTTACCTTCTAATGTAACTCCATTAATGGTATCGGGGAAAGATGCTTTGGCTGCATCTTCCCCCATAATACCAGAAGAAAGTTTTAATAATTTTTCTTTATTAATTAACGGCTTGCTCATTACTTAAACCAAAATAAAAATCAAATATTTTTTCTGCTGTTTTCTTACCAAGTTCATTAGTGCCAAACACATCTTTTATAATAGAATTATTTAAATAAGCTTGTTTGTTTTCTTGAACAAAATCTTTATATTCTTCAGGGGCACCGTATAAATCAGAACTTAATTGTTTAATTCTTTCCATAAGCTCATGAAGTTTATGAGCCTTATCAGTAGAAATAATAGATAATATATCATCATTGGCAACAACGTATCTATAATTAGGGTCGTTTGTAGGGATTGTTTTATATAAAATAGGATTATCATTTTTATCATAATATTCTCCAAATACAGTACCTATACCTAATCTATCATATCTATATAAATCACTACCAACTTTATAAGGAATTGATTCATTGAGCGCATCAAATTCATTAGTTTTTATTAATTTGTCTGTTATAAGTTGTATAGGTTGTTCATCTTTGCCTTTTTTGGTAATAGATATAAGAGTTTTCATTTTACCAAGTAAAGGATTATATTGCATTTCTATAGAAGTATTATAATTATCAGTATCATTCATCATTTTATTATAATTAAGTTTATTACCATCATTTATTTCTTCATACATACCAGTAGAATAATTAAGTTTTTCAACATCACCTTCTAATAAAGAACCTCTTGCAATTGCATCAGCAAGACTTTCTTCTGTTTCTCTAACTTTTTTATCAGCAAAATTAAGTTCGTCTTTATCTGTAGTACTATATATTACTTGTTTATAATAATTATGACTTGGGGTAATACCAGGGAAATTAGTTGTAGCAACTTCTACCATATCTGATTCTCCAAGTATACCAGCAGTATCATTCATTCTTTTTTGAAAAGCTCCCATAGGAGCTGTATATTCTATAGGATTTTCAGTATCTAAGCCTAAAGTATTAAAATTTCTATCTAAAAAGTCTAAAGGTAAACCATTTCTCATAAATTGGTTAACTCCTGCTCTACCAATATAATCATTTTTTAAATTTAATCCTCTATTACGAACAGTGTCACCTACTAAATTATTATCACCAGGTAATAATTCTCTAACAGCAGAAGCAGGAAGAGATAAAATAGAAGGATTAGTAACACCATATCTATCTCCAGTATCATTAAATCTATAAAATCCATCACCACTTCCAACAAATCGTCTATTTAAAGATTGCCCTATTTTTCTCCAAGTAGAACTTTCACTATAAGCTTTTGCACCAGCTCCTTGTAAGTTGGCCATTAAATAACCATGATTTCTATCAATAGATACTATATATTTACCATTTTGTTTTGATATATTATATCCAAGAGTTTTTAAAGTTTCTTCATTACCACCAAGCATACTAACCAATCTATCAAATTGTTTTTTATCATTAGTAACATATCCAAAATTATTAGCTTTATCAAAAGCATTTGCAACCAATTGATTATATTCTTTATAATATTTATTTAGATATTCATTATTATTTAAATCTTCTTGAGAAACATCTACTCCTGATTGTAATGATAATTTCATTATTTCAGCAGCAGCTTCTTTTGTATTTTGAGAACGAAGATTATTATATATATCAAAAGCTTCTCTATTTTGAGCAATTTCTCTTCTTGAAGAAGCAATTACACTATTAATAACATCATCACTTATACCATTAGAACTTAATACTTTTCTAATAGAATCTGCACTTGTTACATCTATAATATCTAAATTTATTTTACCTTCAGGGTCTAAAACAGCAATATCATTTTTTATAGTAGATTTAATATTATCTACTGTTAATAAAGCTTTTGCTCTTGTATCATCTTGAACAGTTACTCTAAATCCATCAACACCAGGAGCATTGTTACCATTTAACATAGCTTGAACACCAGGATTATTAGTACCATTATTATTATTAGAATCTCTATTAGCTGCCAATGCTGCAAATGCAGCATCATTATAATTTTGCTGTGATTTAGAATTATAATAAGCTCTTGCTCTAATAAATGGATTAACCATATCATCAATGTATTGTTCAAAACTTTTAGGTCTACCGGTTTTAGTATCTATTAAAGCATCTGCATTATCTCCATTTTCATATTTCCATTGTAAAACAGTATAAGCTTGTCTTAAACCAGCAGCATATTCAGGATTAGCATTCATAGCTGCTTCTATACCAGCTCTTAACTTTGCAGGAGTAATAGCTTCCCAAGTATTTGTAGTAGTATTTAATCTGGCTAATGCCCCAGTAGGAGAACTTGTGGGTCTACCATTTGCATCAATAAATGTTATATTTTGTATAGTACCACCATCAGGAGTAACATATTGAGCAGCAAGCTTAAGAATATCGTTAAAATCAATATCTTTTACGGGGGTTATATCGGGTTTCCATTCAGTACCACCAATAATTTTACCTGTATTTTCATCAACTTTATCTTGATAATGATAAGGATTCATAGCTTTAGCCCAAGCTTTAGTATCATCATTTAAATCTGTTCTTGCATCAACATTAGTTTGAAATTGTTTATAAGCTTGTTGAGCTCTAAGTCTACCAAGTAAAGCAGGATTAGAACTAATATCTCCAGCTTTTTTAATTATATCATCTAAAGCATAATAAGCATTACCTTCAAAAGAATTATTTTCAATAGTAGTACTTATATCATCAAAAAGTTGTTGACGGAAACCATCTTCGGCTTCATTTAAATCCATATTAGCTATTGCTGCACGAAGTTCAGATTGTTTTTGAAGAGCTTCTTTATTACCAGCAGTAATTGTTTCTAAACTACGACCAACTAAATTAGTATCAATCTGCCTAATAGGCATTTGTTGTAATTGATAATTAACAAATTCAGGCATATCTTAACCAAGTCTATTATTATTAAGAAAATCATATATTGTTCTAAATGCTCTTCGTTTATCTGCATCTGTTGCAAAATCTATATCTCCATAAAGAAGTCTTGCTGCATCAGGATTGGCCATAGCTTGAACATAAAGTTCACCAGCTTTAACTCTACGAGCATTACTTCTATCAATAAAACCATTAGGCCCAGCCCAAGCACTAGCAGTAGTATTTAATGCAGTAGTCCAATTATTAGAAGTATATATTCGTTTTTGATTATCTAAATTATTTTTACCTTCAATATTATAATTAACAGTATCCATTACATTTTTAGCATTAGCATGAGCTACTTGCTGTTGATTAAGTCTATCTTGATTTATAAGTTCGGTTTCAGTATTTTCTTTTTGACCATAAAGTCTTGAAGCATAATCTAAAGCTCTACTTCTTGCATCAGCAATTTTTTGATAAGTATTACGAGAAGAAGCAGAAGTTCTACGAGCAGCATTACTGGTTTTTGCAACATATTCCTTCATTTGACCTAATTGAGGAGCAATATTTATTTTAGTCTTAAGTTTAACAGGATTAAGTAATGTATATTGACGAGGAGTAAATGTAAGTCTATTAATAGCATTTTGCTGTATTCCAGCTCCAATTAAAGCACCTAAAGTATTTATTCCTGCTCCAATAGCATCTGCAGCAGTTGCAGATAAACCACTATTTTGAGTTGTATTATTGTTTGAAGTGGTTGCTGGTGTCGTATTTATATTAGTATTATTATTCAAACCTATATTAAATAACGATTCATATCTTTTAGGTACTGAAATTACTGTTGGTTGTTTAATTCCTTCATGAAAACTTTTACTATTATACTTAGTATTTAATAAAGTTGGCGTATTACCAATTAAAACTTGAGATTGTCTATTTTGTGAAAAATCAAGAGAAGGAACCATAAGACCAGTATTCGGGTCTCTTGTCCAACCATATAAAGCTTTATTTCTTTTATTTTTCATTTGTCTTTCATATTTAGCATTAGGTCTTTCTCCTAATGGGTTAATATTTGTTTGACCACCAAATTGAAAACTCATTCTAACAATTTTCTTTTTATTTTTATTTTCATTTATTTTATTTACTAAATCGTATCCACCCTTAACAAATAATTCAAAATTGTTTATATTATCAAAATTATATCCATCAGCTTCTGGTATATATGTAATACCTGTTCTTTGAACAAAAGGAGTTCCAACACTATCGTATATATTTGCTAATTTATCAAAGCCTTTATTATATGTTGTACCAGATTTATTTTTTCTATGCTGTCCATAATCATTTAAATCATATCCTCTATAATAATATTTATTATCTTTTTTAGATTTATATAATATATATGGATGATGTCCAGCATGAAGTAATTGTCTATTTTTATTAATAAAATTTGGTAACCAATATTCATCTTTATAATCAGTAGATTTATAAATAACATCTAAATTATCTAAATTTTCATCATCATCACCTAATTGATAAATAGGTATTGTTTTATTGGTATCTTTAATTAAAGCTTTAACTGCAGAATCTACCATTCCATAAGCATTATCATTAACTAATTTATATCCAAGTTTATTCATTTCTTTTTCTTGTCTTTTTTTATCTAAAAGAAATGTTTGTCCTGGTTCATTAATTTCATTTTTATGCCAAAGTTCAATATTGTTTCCTATAGGAGTTTTAAATGTATCAGATGAGGCATTACCAAAATTTCGTGCAGTATCTGCTAAACCAACAAGCATTTGTGTAGGAAGTATTTTTTTGGCACCTTCTATTAAAACCTTTCTTATTATATTAGGATTTGTTATAGAACTACCACCACTTTGAAATTTTACTCTTCCACCAAATTTAAAACCTTCTAAATTAATAAGTTGATCAGCAACTTTTTGTCTATTTAAATAACTATTTTGTTTACCAGCAGGTCTTACATAACCCCAAGTAAATCCGTGCATAACTTTATTTAATTCATCAGAATTATAAGCATCCATAGCATCAGTAAAACTATTATATCCACTACCTTTACCGCCATGAGTCCAAGACTTTTTATCATTAGTATTACCAATAGTATTATTAAGATATTTAAGTTGATTATCTATTTCTTTATAAGCATCAGTTTCTTTACCTTTAGGATATCTTTCAGCACCCCATTGAAGTAAACCATAATATCCACCAGGGTCTTCAGCAAAAGGATTACCTCCAGATTCTTCTATAATATTTGCAAGAATAGAAGCTCTTTGATTAGTATTATAACCAGAATTAATAAGACTTTTATTAATATAATTTATATATTCTGTATTATAAGGTCTATTGTTTGTAGTAGTAATACCTGACCAATCTATTTCTTTTAAAGGGGTTTGTTTTTTACCACCTTTTTGATATTTAGTACCATCATCAGCAATTCTATTAGCTTGCTTATATTGTTCCTGCATAGCAAAAACTTTATCAGGCGCCATACCCCCGTAAAGAAGTTGAACAGGACTTACTCCTCCTAACATTGGCTCAGCACTAAAAACTCTAAGAGTATTACCTTGTTGTTGAAGTATTTCACCATGATTTACACTAAGACCATTTTTATTATTTGGCCCAATATCAACATCATCTGTTTTATTAGGATGGTCTCCTTTAACAAGACTAAATCCGTTTCCTAATGGTAAAAGAACACCATCTTTAACATTAGACCTACGAACTCGTTTAACCATAATTTAATTAAATATAAAGTCCAAGTTTATTAATATTAGAAGTAATATTTCCGCCAGCTCTTTTCATACGGCGTTTACCACCACAACGAAAATTAGAATTTAATGTAGATAAACTACCAGTTTTAGAAGTAAGTATATCTTCATTTTGATTATAATTTAAAGCTTCTGTTTGATTAGCTAATGCAGCTTGAGCATTGGTTTCATTATTAGCGAGAGTTTGAGCTCTTTTTTGAGTTTCTGCAATTTGTCTTTGATTTTCAGCATTATATGCATTTATTCCAATATTAGCAGCAGCAGAAAGTGCTGTTCCTATAAGACTAAGAATTGCACCAGAAATAGCTTTAGTTCTATTGTTTCTTTTAATTCTCTTTTTCATAACTTATATTGTTGGATTAATTGTTAGTTCACAATCTAAGGTTTCAAATTCACATTTTTGGGAATCACCACCAAACCAAATACGAATTATAAAATAATTACCATAAAGTCTTGACATATATTTAGAAAAAACATTTCTTGCATGAGAAACATCCCGAAGATAATTAAAGTTCCAATTATCATATTGCCACCAAGGTTTTTTATAATTCATAACCGATTTATTTTTATTATTTTCATTAGAAATTTCAATATTAATAGCATTTGTATAAATATTATCATTATATATTTCTAATTGATGTCCTGAATAAGGAACTCTAATTTCTTCTCTTGATGTACTTTTATATCGTGTATCATTAGAATCTTTATTTTTAATTTTATAAAGTTTCCAAGTAATATGTTCAAGAGTTTTAATTAATTCGTAATTATCATTTACCATTATTGAAAGATTACAATAATATGTATCTTGTTTAGTATTTAAATCACGAATATTATCAAATTGATTATAAGTAAGATTTTTAATAGCATATTTGTTTTGAACATCATTATTTTCTCTATTTATTAAATACATTTGAGAATAAATATTACCTGTTAAATCATAAAAATTATGTGCTTCATCTCTATCAATAATTAAATAAAGCATTTGTTTTGTATGAAAAGCTCTATCAAAACAATAACTATGAAAACTAATCCATTTATTAGCAACATAATTAAAACTTAATGTTTCTTCACCTATTTTATTGGTATCATATCTATAAAGTAAATTAACTAATATTCTATTACTTTCAGAGTCATTTGCAAATCTAACTCTATAAGGTTTATATTTATCAATAAATTGAGTAATAGAAGAATTTATATTTTCTATTTTCTTTGCACCAAATTTATAAAAAGTATGGGCATCATTATCATAAAATATATATCCAAATTCGTCAAGAACCCAAGCATCAGAATCTTGTAATCCACAACTTCCAAGTTCAGATGCAAGAACTTCTTTATAATCAACATCAAAAATGTCAGGCATAGCAAGTTGCATTGTATTTCCTTCACCATTTTGAAGAGTATTATCTCTATCGAACATAAAAATACTATGTTCAGTATGAACAAGCATTGTTGTTCCAAGAGCAACTAAATTAGTAATATTGCCTTTATTTTCAGTAATATCTTTATAAGCTTCAGGACTAATAATTCTCCAAGAATTTTCAAAACTTTCATCTGCAATAGGATTACTACGAACTACTCGTTTATTAAATTCGTTCATATAATCAATAGTATGATTTATATAAGTTTTTGGATTATTTCTATCTTGAGAAGTAATAGGCAGAGTATAAAGGTCGATAGAATTTAAAGGTTGAACTATAGTAGAAGAAGCAAAATCAAATGTTGCTTGAGATTCAGTATCACTTAAAGGTTTAGTTCTTGTAAGTATAATTTCAGGAAGAGTTTTAAATTGTTTTGTTTCATACATCATTTCCTTAATCATAGGAAAAGAATATTGCATTACAAATTGAAATTTATTAGTATCATTTTTAATATTTGTTTCAGTTTCAGTAAATGCATTACTTCCAACATATGCAGCATAGCCAGAATTAACTAAAACATTGAATCCTGTATTTAATATTACTTTATCGTTATTATAAATCAAAGCTTTATTAAATGTAATAAATCCATTTAATCCAGCAGATATATCAATAGGTTCATTTTCATTTATATTATCAAAATAAATTGTATTTGTAAATTTAATTAATTCTTTATCTAAAGATTTATATAAAGATTTATCATTAGAAATAAGTTTACAAATACAACCTTTTTTTAAAGATTCTTTTATATAATCATTAGATAATCCAGTATTATCAACTAATGTTATTTCTAAATAACTACCTCTATAATCATTATTTTTTGTAAAACTATGAGCAGGAACATATTTTATAGTATTAATATCAAATATATTAATTGTATCTGTTATATAATAAATATCAGCAGTTTGTTTATTCTCAATCATATTATTTGTAATTTTTTTACATTCATCTTCACTATAAATATTAGAACCATTTTTAAAATAAGAAGAAAGTAATAATAATTTACCAGATTTAATTTCCAATACATCTTTTAAATCAATTTCATCAGAATAAAATCTATATACCGGTCTATTATCTTCTTTTGCTGTATAATTAATAAAAGTACCTACAGAACCAGTAATAGTTTCATCTTCTTTATAAAAATCATAATTAACCAATATTCCTTGAAAATTATTTATATCAGAATATTTCTCATAACTTAAAAAGAATCCTACAATATTTTTATTATTTTTTATATTTTCATTAATTTCATAATTTAAATAATATTTATTTAAAGCATAAAGACCATAATAATGACCTGTTGCTGTGTTAGAAACAACATCATTTGGTATTACAAATAAGCTATTATCATCTAATACTTGTTGAGTATAATTACTAACATTTGAAAATCCATCATTATCAATAAGATATTGTGTGCCTATTTCTCGTGTTATAGGTATTCCATCACTAAATTCACCATATTTATTTATAAAATGAATATAGAATTTATAATATCCTCCAGGTATTAATGTTCTATCTTTTAGTCTATTATTAAAAGAAGATATTATATTTCTACTATCAAATCTATTAACTTTTTCTTCTTCTGTTTGTAATTCTTCATAATTATTAATGGTAATTCTCATATCAACTATAGTTCCATCAGCTCGTGGAGGAAAATAATAAAAAGTAGCACCAAACTCTATACTTTTAATACATTCAATAGTTACATCAAATTGAGAATCACCTATAACAAATTTTGCTGTTACCTTTTGAGGATTTTGTTGCGTTGCAGCATTAATATCTGAAATTGTTATTGTTTTATAATTAATTTGTTTACCTTTATTTTCTATAAATAGTTTTCCACTCCAATTTTCAAGTTCTTGGAAACTTAAACCACCATAATGCCAACGATTATCAGTATCAAGTACAGTTCTTCCATTTCTTATTTCTTCTTTATTAGCAACAATAGTTCCTCCAGGATAATTTATATGTAATGCTTCAAAATCAATAACACTTCCGCTTTTTTCAATAGGAAGAAATTCATCAGTAAACTTATCATCAGTATTTTTAATACAACTTAATTTAATATTTTTACTAAGTTCTTTTAATTCATTATAATCAAAATCACCTTCTTTATAATTAGATAAATATAATCTATTTTTATAATTAATTATATTTTTTACATTATAATAATTATAATGTTCAAAAGTTAAATCATTTACATTATATTCTTCAAGAGAAGAATAATCAAGATAAAAAGTTGTAGAATTTATATCAATATCTAAAGTTTTAAAAGCTCTATGTGAATCATTAGTTGTACAAATAAAACCAATTTGATAACTTCTAAAACTATCAGATAAATTATCTATAGTAAACTCTATTGTAGTATTACAAGTATTAGAACCTGAACTTATTTCTGTTTGAATATTGCAATATCCTCGTCTAATGAAATTTCCATTATCTTTAATATCCTCTTCTTTATTAATATTATAATTAAATAATGAATATTTTTCAATCTCATTAATAAGAATAGGATAACCTAAAGAAAACCATTTAGTATAATCAAAAGAATTAATTTTATATCTAATAAAGAAATAATACCAACCTTTATATGATAGACCATTAATATATTTATAATCTTTTATTGCAGGAATTTCAATTTCGGGATTTAAACTTAATTTGTCGTTTGTTAAACTTAAATCATTATCTATATTTGTTGCAGTATCATCCCAAACACCAACATTAATTGTTTTTAAAGGAATGTTTTGTCCAGTTAAAGTATCACTTTCAGCAATAGCTAAAATTAACTGATTTTTAATATTATATGTAAAAGTTCCTTTAAGTTTACCACCATTCCATATAAAATTTTCATATATTTTCTTACCTTCAGATAAATCAAAACTACCACGATGTTCAACATCTTTCCATTTACCATTTTCTTTAAGTTCTCCTTGTTCTCTAAATCTCCAAATATCAATAGCAATACCAGAAGAATTTTGAGTTAATTGAGTTGACCAATCTTTTGGAGCAATAAATAAAATAAATTCTTTATTACAAGGAATATAACCAGCTATATAATTATCATTAATTATTTCTTTTAACCCATCATTTTCTTTAATACAAAATTCACTCTGTAAACAACTTAAATCTCCACTAAGTTGAACATTATGTGCTGAAACTAATGCTCTATTAGGAACATCTTTTGGATGTTTATTAAGATTTAATTCAAAATTAAGATTTGGCATATTTAAAAAATATTGTGAGTTTTGAGCCAAAATAAAGCCCCACAATCAAATTTTAATGTGTTCATGAAGAATTTATCATTTAACAGATTAAAATTGATTGCAGGGCAGTTTAGCCAGCATTATGAGCATTTTAAACTAACTTTTTCCTCTCGGATTAAAAGTATTGATATAAAAAGCAGACCGCCAAAGGTCATCAAGATTTTCATCCATACCATCATTAATAACACTTCTTTTAGCTTCTTCTTTAGATTGCATCCAAATATAATATGGATTAGTACCATACTGACTTGCAGCAAGATTCATAACAGGATGAACATAACCACGAGTCAACATTTTGTACATACAATAATAAGTGATTGCTTCAATAAGTTTACCATTGTTTGGAATGGCTGGAGAAGTACATCCGTAAACAGTACAATGCATTTGTTTAGGAGCATTATATTTTACAGTAACATAATTAGTATCAAAATTGAGTTCAAAAGTAGTAGGATTTAATCTAACATATCCATGAACACAAGAACCACCTTTTCTCTTAACTTCGATTACATTATAACGAGGAGGATAAGGGACTGGAACATTTACATGAAAAGCAACATTTTGAATAGTTTCATTAACTCTGTTAACTCTTTCAGTAACAGTTCTATGTGTAATTGGTTTATCATCAGTATGATAATAATTTCTATCAACTCCATTGTCTAAATTATTATCATTACTGTTGTTATCTGAATTTTCATCATCAACTTCAGAACCTAAAGAACCATCTTGTAAACCATTACAACCACAACCAACACTATCCAATTTAATTATTTCACAACCATTACAATCATAAAGTTTAACATTTTCACCAAGCTCACAATCAGAACGAGCAATTCTATCTTTAACTGTAAGTTTTTTCTTTACCTCTTCAGTTATAATACAATCAAGTTGCATAAGAGCGTCATGAATCCAAGCACCAACACGAGGAATCCAATCGCTATTATTAGGATTAAAGTCGTTATCTAATTTAGCAATAATCCTATCAACTGTTGTATATTCTTTAGTCATATAATGATATTACATTGCTACTTCACCACCACCAGAATTATTTTGTATACTATAAAGTCTAAAATCTATTTTTAATGTAGAAGGAGAAGTTTTAAAATCATCTGCAACATCGAAATTACCTAAAGAACAATTAAAACTCATCGCTTGATAAACATTATAATTTACTCCATCACGATATATTGTGCCAGTTTTAGAAAAATTAATTTTACAAATATATGTATCTGATTTATCAAAAACCTCAACCGTTATAGAAGTATTATTTATATCATCAGGTAAAAGTGCAGGAGAACCTATTACATATTTATAAGTAGTATTATTAAAAGGAATAAGAGTACCAACAGGAATTTTAGAACTATAACATAACAAAGAATCCATAAAACTAATAGAATCATTATTATCTTCACTACCACCAATTTCTTCATCAATAACTCGTTTACTAAATCCTTTAAGATTTAAAAAACCACCACCTTTAACTTTAAAAGGTTTGGTTAATAACTCACTCAGTTTCATTATAATCTCTAATAAAATTAATGTATCTTTCCGGATTGCGTTTAAGATAAATAGTTATCTTTGTTCGCAAATCAATTTGAAGGTCGTATATATCTTCATTATTTCTACATATCTCAAAAGCAAGTTGGTCTTGATTATAATCCCTATATTTTTGATGAATATAACTTATTGGTTGAAAGTCATAATTACTTTTAAAATATTTGGAATGTATAAATCTAAGACTATAATAAGCTGGAGCTCTAAGCCAAACTCTATAATCAACTCCATCATAAGGAATTCCAAGAAATAATGCTTTTTCTGCTTCTTGCTTATTATAAATTTTAACACCTTGCTTAATCAATTCTTCTTTATGAAGTTTTGTTTTGTGAAAATCAATTTTTTTACCTTCTCCTTTAATTTGTACTCTATTTATGTAAAGAGTACCAATACCAGCGTTGTAGCGATAGGCTTTCCCCTCTAAGAGAAACTTGTGTACTTTTGCATAATAAGTAACTACATATTGTCTATAATCACTAAAACTTAAATCTCTTTTCTTTTCAGCAAGTTTAAGTTGATTTGTAGTATCTCTAATATTAGTAATTATAGAACAATATTTAATAAGCAATATAAGTATATCTCGTCTATCAACATTATCATTTTTACGAAACTCTTTATTAAGTTTTTCGCCAAGACTAATATAATCAATAGTATCACCAATGGTAAACTTAAAATGCTTCAGTATATCTTCTTTACGGGGGATTAAGTCTTGCCACACTAATATTTTAGCATTATTAAGCCTTGCTAATTTCTTTTCAAGAATATTACATTCATATATACTTTTATGATGAAAAGAGAGATAATTATCTCTTATATTTATATCAGAGGCTGGAGCTTGCATTATTTAACTAAATTTTGTGTAGGAATTTCATTAGTTTCTCTAATGACTTCAGGATTCCAAGTTTCAAGAACTAATTTTTTGATATTACCAATCATATCTTCAGAAATCATAAATTCATCATCATCAGAATAATTATAATTACCTTCAATATGTTCTTCGGTTATTTCAAAAGGATTTTCAAAAGGAGCCTCAACAATTACTGCTCCGAGTTGAATTAGTTCTGGAGTATTTTGAAGATTAATATAAAGATATTGATTAATATAATCATATTCAAGTGCTGGACAAAATCCAGGAAGCATCTTATAAAATTTTTGAGCAGCAGTACGAACATAAGGAATTTCAACAGGATTTTTCATACCTACTGTACGAACAGAGAGAAAAGGCAAATCTTGACTCAATCTTGTAGGACGAGGAACTCTTTGAGAACTTCTTTTCATTTTAGCTAAACTAAAATTTTCAGTATTAGATATATCACCATCAGGAACATCAATAAGACTAATTCTAAAAGCTTGTTGTAGACTTTTATCAATATAACGATGTTGTTCAAAACTTTGTCGTATAAGTTGATTACGACTATGAATAACAGCAAGACGAATAGCACGCCTAACAGGTACACTATCTGCTTGTTGTAAACTATGAGCAATTTCTGACACTAACTGATTAATAGAAGCCATATTAAAAATTACTTTAGTTTTATAAATACAAGGTTTAACAGCATTATTACTATTAATTTGTTAAAATTAATAACAATATTTTTAAATTCCAAATAATTTTTAAACTTTTTATACAATATATTATATCAATGCTAATGGTTGCATCATTATTTGAACTAAATAACCAAGAGTATAAGCTGGAGGCTCACCTGTAATATCTACATTATAATAATCAAGCATAGCTTCCATAACATGAACAGCTTCATGCACAATAGAATTAATTAAATCATATTTGGAATTAGTTGGATTAAAAGCAACAATGCTGCATTTCTTTAAAGGGGAGCTAATAGTAACTGCTTTTGCTCTACCGCTTTTCATCATTTTATAAACTCTATTGATTAATTTATTATTTTTTCCTAAATCATATATATCATCTGCTATATAATCAAAAAGGTTATAATCTATATTATAATAGACTATAACCTTCCATTTATTATCTATGTTAAATATTTTCTTAATCATAAAAATTCTTCCCACGGAATTGGTATTCCGAGCCATTTCATATCAGCAATCCAACGATTAAATGTAAGACCTTCAACACCATCAGGATCATCTAAAGTATTTTTAATATATTTTACAAGATAACTTTCATTAGGAACACTATCACCAAGATAATCAGCTTTACACATAGTTGCAACATAAGCTGCGTCATAAAGATGATTATTTTTAATTTTTATACCATAATTAGCTAAAAGTTCATCAATTTTAGCTTTAGTATAAGGAGTTATTTCTTCCTCTTCTCCAGATGATGACTTCTTATACATATTAGAAACAGCAAACTCAAAAGCATATTTATTAAAATGAGGACCGTTTTGACTCATATAAATAGCCAAATCCTCAGGCATAGTTTCATAAGCAGTTAAATTTTCTCTGTGCATAGCTTTAAATAATTAAGGGGTAGTAACAATAGCTACCACCCCTACATTAATAAATTTTACATTTTACGATAACGACGACGACCACGATGAGAAGTAGTCATTTCTTCATCGTCTTCACGATAATCATCATCATCGTCATCTTCAATACATTCAGTAAGAACATCTTCAAGCTCTTCGCTATATTTAGTCATCTTTTTTACTTTCTTAAGCAAATCCTTTGCTTCAGAAGAACTTTTAAATTTTACTACAATCATGTTATTCAGGTTTATTTATGTTTCCATTTTTAATAAAGGTAAATATTTCTCCTATTTGAGATTTAATATCTTTTATCTCTCCACGAAGTTCAGCAGCAGTTTTATTATCTAATTTATCTGCTTGTTCAGGATTAAAATAATTATAGGCTTCAGTATATTCATTAATTAGAGTTTCATGTTTTGAAACACTATTTACAATGTTTTTACTGTTTTGGCGCATAGAAGTAATATAAGCATTGATAGTTTCTTTACTATCAGCCAATAAAAACGCATCAGCACCAAAATTAGCAATTGAAGAACTTCCAGGAACTTTTTTAAATTCTCTGGTTTCACCATTAACTGTTGCAACAATATCTACAACAGTTTCAGGCAATTGTCCAAATGTACTATTATTAAAATTTGAACGAGGCAAACTTATATTAGAAACAATCGCAGTAAAAGGTCTAATGCTGTCCTTTGTTTCAAGTCCGTAGATAATACTACCTTTAGTTAAATTTGAAAACATAATGTTAATGATTTTGTTATTTAAGCAGCAGTTCCACCAACAGTCATAAGTTGAAGAACATTCGCCCGTTTACTATAAAAAATTTGATATACTCCGGCTCCAGTTATTTCAGCGGCAGTTGCATTTGCACCACCAGCTAAAGTAAGAGGACGGCTTTCCCCATTAGAAGAAATGAGGATTGGTAATGTTGCTGCATCAGCAGGAATAGAACCATTTATTCGTAAAAATAAAATACCTCTATCTGCAAGTCTTGCAAAAACATTATTAGCTAATGTTATAATAACATTAGTTCCATCGGAAGTAATGGTATTAGCTTCAATAAGAGGAATACCAGCTCTATTGGAATGAGGAAAAGGATATGGATTAAAAGGAAACATAGTTACCTCCTTTTTTATTAACCCCAGAATCCACCTCCACCATAGCCATAACCGTAGCCATAACCATAACCAGGGAAGCCACCGGCATAAGGAGTATTGTTTATAGCAGTAAGATTAGGATAAGTAACAGGAACAGTATTGGGCTGTTTATTAGCAATTTCATTAACTTTAGCCTGTAAAGGAGCAATTACATTGTATAACTGAGCAGTTTGAGCATCATTACTAATCTGACCACGAAGTTGAGTAATAATCTCGTTCTTACTATTGATTTCATTCTGCATATCACGTTCACGAGCAGCACAGAACTCACGAGTCATATCAGTATGAAGGGTATTGATACCATCAAGAATACGCTGAGTATTAGCAGTAGCACCAGTTTGAAGAGCATTAGTCTGATTAGCAATAGCAAGACGATTCTCGCAGCAGCACTCGCAAAGCTGACGACTAAGGTCTGCATTACCAGAACGAATATCACTAATAATTTGCTGACCAGTAAGACCAACAGTACCCTGAAGACCTGTAATGCTACTGCTAATAGTAGCAAGAATATCATTAACACGACCTACACTACTGTTAGTAATCTGAGCAAGCTGAGAAGCAGCATTAGCATTACCTTGAATAGCTTGAAGAATTAAATCAGCACCCTGTTGATTATTAATCTGATTAGACAGGAAACCAGTACCAAGAAGACCAGCACCAGCACCACCGCCTAAACCTCCAAAACCACCATAGCCCATACTACCAAACATCCAAGGAAACATCATCCACATAAACATTGGCCAAAGCCAACCAGCTCCACCACCAAAACCACCATTTTGATTAAGAGCAAGAAGAAGATTAGGGTCTACCCCACTACGACCAGCGGAAGTACCCGCGTCAGGAAACACATAAACACCGTCTTGTGCCATAAATGTAATAATTTTAAGATTAATAATTAAATTACTTTTACTTTTAATACCGGTCTTAAAAGCTATTACAAATATGGTTTATTAATGTCAAAATTAAGAACAACTCCGATAAATAAAATAAGCCGCTAACTATCAAGCAGTTAGCGGCTCACTACACTTACGATTTTTTATTTAGTTTAACTTTAGTAATAGCATCACGAAGTTCATCTTCATACCAAACAAGTTCTTTAAAACCTTTTCGTTTTCTACCTTTAGGTAATTTATTAGAAGCCATTAAAAGATTGAATTGGCTTGGTTTTAAACCAACAAAATCACAAGCTTGTTCTTTACTTAAAACTTTATGAGATAAAATGGATAATACATCCATAGCCTCTTCTTCAGTAAATTCTGATGTTCCAGCATCAAATTTATCAGCAGTTTCTCTTAATGTTTTACTTAATAATTTACTTAATGGTGATTGCATAATTTAATTTTAAAGAATATCATTAAAAATACAAATATTCCAGCTATTATCATATCTACTATAAATAGTAATTTATTTGATAATGGTATTCCAACATATAAATCATAATAACTTATAATATCACAAAGAATTGCATAATAAACAGGAAGTCTATAATAAATACAGAATTTAAAAACAAATGAAGAAACTAAAATAAAAGCAGCAGGAAAAATAGAAAGACCACCAATAACAGAAAATAAAACAAAATCTATTTTAAAATATGATAAAATAGTATTAAGTAAATAACATAATCCTATTATTACTGATATATATTTTAATAATAATAGTTCTATTTTATATAATGTTTTATCTATCATAATTGCCACCAAATTGAAAACGACGAGGTTTACGAGTAACTCCTGCTAAAGTAGTTAAAGGCAATTTTCTACCACTATTATTTTTCAAACTATCAGAAGTAGCAATTTTATTAGTATTAACTTCCACTTTCTTCTTGACTCGTTTCTTCATTTTCTTCTTCATGTTTCGGAGGTTCTATACCAAGAGATTCATAAAATTGATTATAAGATTCTTCAGTATAAGGTTGGTCTTCATAATTATCAATAGAATCAGCAGAACCCAAATCAATTTCTTCTCCCATTATAAAATTATCAGATTTTCTTACAATAAAGCAATTTGTATTGGCTTTATAAATTCTTTTATCTATTTGTTTCATATACTATACTTCTACTTCTGTTGAACCTACAGGTTTATAAATTGTTTGGAAAGTATCATTAACTGTATCATGAGATATAGTTTTGGTAACACCTGTATTATTAACACCTTGAGCTATTTTAAAGTTTTGTAATGCATTAGCACTACTTGTTGTTTGTGTAGAAGTTATTGTCATATTCATATTTCCGCTTTCAACAATAATATGCTCTACATATGATTTTCCTATATAAATATAACGACAATGATTTTCAAAAGTATTATAACAACAATATGTATTAAAATTATTACTCATACATTCAGTATATAATATATTGTGTTCACAATAATTTGAAAAATTATTACGACTACAATTACTATATAAAATATTATATTGACACCAATAGCCAAATTGATTACTTGAACAAAGATTATATAATATATTAGCACCAGAATTATTATTAAATACATTAGCATTACAACAAATTTTTAAAATATTATTATTACAAGAATTGCCAAAAGTATTACTATAACAATTATTTTCTAAAATATTATACATACAACCATTACCAAAAATATTATTATAACAATTATTTTTTAAAGTATTATGGTGACACCCTATATTAAAAATATTAATAGCTATCTGATATTTATTATTACTATATCTACTTTTAATTTTATTATTTATAATATTATTAGTATATCCTTGAATAGAACCATCCACAATATTATTACTATCTGTAGCATTATTAAAAGTATACATCCATTTATTATTATACTTATATTGAATATTTTTAAAATCATAAGGACATTCATTATCATATTCATCTTTCATCCAATAAATAATACCTTTACCATTTGTAGAATCTGCCCATTCAAACTCAGTAGTATCATTATCTAATCTATATTTTAATTCCCAACTTTCAAATTTAGTATTAGCAAAATAAGTATCTCCATCATGTAAACAAGCTCTTGCATTTTCATTAAGTTTATCTACATCATCTGCTATAACAATAATATCAAATTGATGATTTGCAGATTGAGTATTAACTTGTGTAGTAGTACATTGATAATCAGTAATTCTATATTGCATACCAGGAGTAAGATTACCTCCATCTCTAAGAGATTTAAGTTCACTCCAAGTAATTTCAGTAATTTTAGTAATATAATTAATAGATTTTAATTCAGGTACATAAATATCAGCTAAAGTATAAGTTATATCACCGCAAAAAGGAGCAGATAATTTATCAGTATTAGGACTAATACGAGCTTCAGTAATACCAGCTTTGCCTATAGGAATAATAGGTTCTACCAATTCGTATTCTACCGGAATGGCGAGTTCGTAGTAAAGGAGGACACCGGAAAGGGCGGACTTAAAAGTAGAAGCATCAGAATAGGATGTATCTTTTGTTATAAAGTCCTTAGAAATCCCCCATACGGCAATCACTTTATCAGAAGTTGGTACAGCATTAGTATATGTTACAGAATATACAGAAGATTTAATATTCGCGGATATAGTAGGCTCTGGTCCAGCTTTGGCATCATTTGGTAAAGTGGATTTAAACGTACCATTACCGAAAGGTGTGAGGACATCAGTAAAAGATAAACTCCCCAAATCCACTTCACCAATTCTCTTAATATATTTATCACCAATAATTTCATCATAAACATTTCCAGCACTCTTTAATCCACCATTTATAGTAATAATATTTCCTTGACTATCTTTAACTTTAAAAGAATTAAGATTAAGATTTATTTTAGATTTCTTGTAAGGTTCATAAGTACCATTTTTGGCAGGGTCAGAAAGGTTGATGCAGATGTCGTGGTTGTAGGTGGTAAGTGTATTGGCATTTGTAGGGTTGAAGGTAATATAATTAATTCCTAATGGAATAATAAATTGCGAGTTAGAAATATCTCCTCCAATATACTGAACATAATTACCTTCGGCATCGTAACCAATAACTTCAAATGCTATACTCGGCCCTTTGAAGTAATAAGTTTTTCCGGGAATTACCTTAATCTTATTTTTCGAGCAAACGAAACGGGCATCCGCATGGAAGCCAGTAATATCATAGTAGCCATTCTCCCATTCTTCATCCCATTGATTAAATCCAACTGTTTCAATACTCTCAGCATCATTAGAAATAAGTTTACCGGCATTATAATCATGATAACCAGGAAACATAGATTCAAATTCTTCAACAGTAGCAGGCTCATTACCAGCACCAAACATAAGAGTAAGGTCGATGAAGACGATGCCTGTAATTTCCACAGTATCGTTTACACTGTACCCACCACCGTTGCAAGCAAGATTTATCCAGAGCTGATTTCCAGTGTAATTTGTGGGATTAAAAATAGCAAGTGCCAGATTATTAGCATTGGCTACCATACCAGTAATCATAGTCTCGGCAGACAAGTTGTTACCAGAGACACTTATGCTTGTCGTTGACTTTGGCTTTATTCCAAAACTGACAAAATACTTATGCCCAGAAATGATTTCAACCTGCGGAAAAAGGACCATTCTGTTATCCCACCTATTTTCACCGACTTTTGATACAGTATATGTGTATTTTATCCCAGTAGAGTCAACAGAAAGAGTTCCTTTATTGGCTGAGGCGGGAATAGTAGGATTTTTAGAATACATCTGGTTCCATGCCAGCGTCTTACCCTTAATTTTATTTAATATAATAGATTTTGGATTAATAGTAGAAGGACAAATACGATAAACAAATTCTTGTTCAGTTAAATTTTCATCAATACTTTGTAATGCTGTGGCACCAGCAGCAGCGCCTGAACGAATATTATCTAAATCATTAATAATATCTTGTTTTGTTGCAAGAGCATTATTTAATGTTTCTATAGTTACATAATTTCTTAAGTCTATACTTGTATCACCAATTTTAACCCAACCCGTTTCTACACTTGGATAAATATATTCTTCATATTTATCACTACCTGTACCAGTAGGGCCAATTAAATATAAAACATTATTTTGTGGAGAAACTATTTCATTTAAAGTAAGATAAACTTCATAATGAAATTGATTAATTGTTGCTATAAGAGCAGCAACTTGGTCCTTAGTATAAACTTCTGATTTAAGATAATAATTAGTTAAATCATTTACAGTTTTAGTAATAAATCCACTTAAATCAGGTTTATTAAGAATTTGAGAATCTCCACTTTCAGAATTCCAATCAGCATTAACATTTTTTTGAGCTCCAGATTGAATACCATCAAGTTTACCTTTAAGAGTATTGGTAAAATCATTAGTAGACAAGCCCTTACCTTCTTCAGTATTTTGTTTTCCATTAAGAAGTTCAGTTAAATTTTCAGTTGTAGTATATTTAGAAAGTTCTTCTATTAATTCAGCTACAGTAACATATTGGCTTAAATCTATACTCGTATCACCTATTTTAATCCAAGGGTCTTGTTTAGTATTATCATATATATATTCTTCATATTTATCATCTAAATTCCCTTTTGGACCAACTAAATATATAACATTTGTTTGAGGATTAGTAACATCATCAGTTGAAGTATAAGCTTCAAAATGAAATGTAGCATATTTATTAAAAAATGCTATTATTCGTTTATAATAGCGAAGTCGTTCATCACTAAGACCAACAACTCGACCAAAACCTTTTACGTCAATATCCATTATTTTATTATTTTATTATATATCTTGTGTTTTATAATCTACTTTAAGTTTTTGTAGAATAGGTTTAAGAATCCAATCCCAAATAACAGGAGCACAAATACAAGAATTAAGGATTTTAGTTCCTTCAACATCTGTTAATTGTCTATAAGCTAATCCAAATCCAATACAAATTATAATAGTACAAATAATTTTATACCATTTAACTTTACTTACATTTGGAGCAATAGCTTCTGTTATTTTAATAAATAAATAGACTAAAACATTAATGGAAAGGATAAGACCAAAATCAAAGTTATTTATGATTATATCTAATAATTCCATATTATTAATGTTTAAGTTCATTAAAAGCTCGTTTTAATTCAGGAAAAGCCATACCTATAAGAGCAAAAAGTCCAATTATAGCAGGTACATTTTTATCAGATAAAAACCAACAAGTACAGCCAGTAGCTCCAAAAGTATATAAAGCAATTTCAAATAAATATAAACATTTCTTTAGATATTTTTTGAAATCTTCCATAACTTTATTTATTTTAAGTTAATGTTTAAAATAAAAAGTGGTCTTATGATAAATAATAATAGTATCTACCATAAGACCACTAAAGTCAATTCCAATAATTAAGAAGGAATATAAGCTAAGGTAATAGTACGTTTTGCTCCATAATTACCATAAAGTACAACAAATTCATAAGGAGTACTTACTCCAGTAGAAGGTTTTGTAGGCACTTGGAATACTAATGTATTTGAACTCTTATTGACAGTAAATGTACTTACATCTTCTGCATTAGCAGGATATCCGTTATAAATTATAGTAGGTGTATCATCACTTATAGTACCATTTTCTTTTAATATAGTAGTTAAAGTTCTAAAATTAGTAGAATTATTAAAAGTAATTGGATCTGTAGAATTAAAAGAAATTTCAGTCATATTCTCACCATTGTTGTCTAACATATGAGCAAACTCATAACCAGATGGTAAAGCTTCATAACCAGCTTGAGTAATATTTACAGTAAGAACTGTAGAACTTCCATTAACTTGGAGGAATCGTACATAACCTGTACGAGTTTCATTACTAGGATTAGGTTCTGCAGTAATAGTTACAACACCATTATTTATAGAAGCTGTTAACCAATTACTAAAGCCATTTAAAGTAAATTCTATATTATTTCCATTTTTGGTAGAAACAACATTAACTGTTTTTGTTAAATCTAATCCTGCATCAAAAGAAAGCGTATTGGGAGTTGCTTCAAATACATAAACATCACTATCATCACCTCCACCAGAATTTGCACCAGATTGAGTAATGTTAATGGTTAAAGTTTTACCGCTTTCGTTTTGAGTAAGAGTAATAACAGCAGGTCCTCTATCACTTTGAGAAGTATTTTCTGTTACAGTAATAGTTCCTACACCAGCTCTTGATTTACTAAAGGATACCCAATCAGCTGAAGATTGAGCCGTATATTCTATATTACTTCCATTTTTTGTACTAGTAATAGCAACTTCACTTGTTGCAGCAGTATGGCCAAAATTTATAGCCGCTCTATTGCATGTAAATGCAAATCCATCATCAGTACCTCCTCCAGAACCTGTACCAGCTTGAACAACAGTTATAGTTAATGTATTACCACTTTCACCAGAATAAATATCAGTCTGTATATCATGATTTGCATATTGAGTAAGAGTAATTACAGCAGTTCTTGCTTGAACACTTGTATTTGGTGTAAGATCTACATTAAAATGTTCATTATTTGAATTAGGAATTCTAACACTAAGCCAATCAGAACCACTACCGGCAGCATATTCGATAGAGGCTTTATATTTAATAAACCCGTTATTTTTAGTACTTATTACAGCAGTATGTACATAAGTAGTATCGGCATTTGCATTGAGTTGTGTATCTTGTGCAGTAAACGCATATGTAGTTGAATCATAAGGATAAAGCTTAACAGTAATATAAGCATCTTGACTTATATCATTTATAGTTTGACTATATTCGTAATCTGGTTGAACAAGAGGGTCTTGCTGAGTAATAGGTCTTTCTACAATATCCCGAGCAATATACCCATCTGCAGTAACTTTAACAAAAACATCTGTACCTTCATCAACAGTTATATTTCTTGCATTGATATTATTTATTTCAATATGTGCATTAGGTATTTGTTCTTGTGTATTACCATTTATAACAGTAACATCTACCATATGAGTAGGAGTAACTACATGTTCTGTACCATATTGAGTGACATTAATTGTTACTGTTTCACCACTTTCATTTTGAGTTAAAACAACAGTTCCAATTCTATCATTTTCAGAATCATTTGCTGCAAAAGCAAGAGTTACTTCATGTCGTGTTCCATTTTCATGACTAGTTACTGTAATCCATTCAGGTTTATTAGTTGTTGTAAAACCTATAAGATTTCCATTTTTAGTACTAGTAAGAGATATAGCATTATTTCCTGCTATAGCTGTATTAGTTACATCTGTTCTATTTGATTCAAATACAAAAGTATCGCTTGGCGTAGAACCAGAACCAGATTGAGTAACAGTAATTGTTAAAGTATTACCACTTTCATTTTGTGTAAGAGTAATAGTACCAGTTCTTGTAGTTTCAGAAGTATTTGCTTTACATCTAATTTGTACTCTATATTGTGTTCCAGCTATACTCCATTCAAGAAGGTCAATCCATGAAGGTCTATTGCCACCACTAAAACCTATAAGATCTCCATCTTTTGTACTAACAATATGTGTTAATTCATATCCACCAGAAGATGCAACATTTATATTTAAATCATCACCTGTAAATATAAATTCATGATCTTCACTTTCACCACCACCATTAACATTAACATCTATTGTACCAGAATGTTTAGCATTAACTTCACCACTAAGTTTATTTCTAATTTCAAAACCATTATCTATAAGTCTGCCAATTTGGTTACTAAAACTATTAATAAGTTCTGTTACCATACCATTCATATAAGACCTAATTTCAGTCATTATATGATTAGTTAAATCAGCTTTTATTTTATCAACAACAATTTCACCAAGAGCATCACCTAAAGGAATTTGATAAATTACAACATCACCAATTTTAACATTACCATTTTCATCAATAGTAATATCTTCAAGTTTAAGTTCTGTTGTAAATACTTGCCAATATTCAGTATTATTAATACTTATATTCCCTTTAGGAACATGCTTACGAGATATATATGAAAGAATTCTTTGTGTATCTGAATCTTTTGTTACAACTAAAGAAAGTCTATCATATTCTTTATTTACATCCCAAACACCTTCGGGAGTAATACAAACTTTTCCAAGATTTTTTACATTATCTTCCATATTAAACTATTGAATTGCTTTCTACAATTAAATCATTTTCTTCAATATAAGGATTTCTTCTTATATTTTGTCCATCAACAATACGAGCATAAAGTACACCGGGTTCAAAAGTAAAACCGTCAACTATTTCAACAGGTTCTAATGGACCATGTACATAAAACTCTATAGAACTTGCACAACCATTTAATCCTTTAACATAACCTTTTTCATCAATAGGAAGAATAAATCCTCCACTAAACAAATCTTTATTCTCTCCTTTATAAATAAGTTCAAGTTGTGCATCTACATATTTTATCAAAGTATTTGCCAATTTATCTTTTCCTAAAGATTTAGCAGCAATAGCGGATTGAAACATTCCCCAACATTTAAGAATGTTTTTATTTCTACCACCACAACTTGCTTCACAATCTTTAAGAGCATTTTCACCAAAATCTGCAAGATAATAAAGAAGTTTGTTATATAAACAAGACCATTCTTCAGGAATTGCCAAATAAGTATAACTATTTGTTGTAAATTTAGTATCTGCCATAAACCATCGAATTATATAAACTATTTAAATTAGCAATTCTATTGTCATCAAATATATTTTGTACATCAATAGTTAATCTTAAAATACCAAGCAATATATTTTCTACAATATCACAATCAGTATTAACAAATCCTGCAGATTCTTTATTCATAATTTGTTCTCCAGAATTTGAATCTAATGTATTTACTTGATATTGATTATAGGTAAGCATCGTATTTATTTTATTGATTTTGCTTTTCTAACAGAACTAATATATCCATTAATACGAAGATTTATTTTATTATGAACAGTATATATTTTAGTTTCTTTATTTAAATCATCATCAAAAATAATATTTTTTAAATCACTTATTAGTTCTTCTTTCCAAGAATCTTTAATTGCATCTATAATTTTTGTATTATTATATGAATATAAAATCAATTCATTATAAACAGAAGCAAATTCTGAATAAACAGTTGTATTAATATTATCTATTATATTTTCTTTATTTAACTTGACATTATTACTTATTATTGTAAAAGTAGCAAATTTAGATAAAGTTTGACCCATAGCTTTAAAAGATGAATGAATAGCAGCATCACATTTATCATCTTCTTTATCTAATATACCAACAGTTATTTGTTTTAAATAAGTATTTAAATTATTAAAACAATCTAATAAATCAGAATTAATTTTAATGGTTTTTTTCTTTTCTTCAGCTTCAAGTTCTTGTTTTTTAAGCTCTTTTTTGTGGTCAAGATATCTAATAACAAGTAAATAAATTAAAACTATAATTCCAGGAGCAAGTCCTTGTTGTAAAGTTTCTAAAAGAATTTCCATGATAATAAAAAGACTTGATAACAACATTATTTTGTATAATAATATTGTTACCAAGTCTAACAACTAGCATTCCAAACTTATCAACTATTTATTCAACATCTGCAAGATTTCTACAAGCAGCTTCAAAAGTAGTAATACCAGCAGAACCTGTAGGGAAGGCAACCTGAACAATTTGGTGTACTACTTCATCAACAGTCTTAACTTCACGAGGTTCGGCAAACCTAAGAGTGAAGATTGTAAATCCTGTATCGTTAGCGTCTTGAGCTTTAAGAGGATTAAGAGGATAATTGGGATAAAGATAAGTGCTCGGGTCACGATAAGTATATTCAAAGCCAGCATCAGCAGCAGCTTTATCTGCAAGGTCTTTAACATATTTAGCATCACCGTATGCAGGAATACCTTTTGTAGCTACAGTTACTTCTGTACCCATAAGGTCATCGGCAGGAATTAATTCCCAATCTACACCAGCTTGTTCAGCAGTAAAAGTAAGTGTTCCAGCATTATTAGACACAATAAGACCGTAACGAGCTACATCACCATCCATAAAATATTTTACAATCTTATCACCGATAGTAGTAGCATCATCGTTCATACTTAAATGAACATTAGCAGTCCACTTATTGCGTTCATTAAACTTAACACCTTTCAATGCAGCAATAATGGTATAATCAACATCAACTCCAGAAGGTTCAGGAATTACGATAGTTGCTTGAAAAGTAGTAGCAGCCCTATATACACCTTTTACATAAGAAAAATGATTCTTATAAAGGGGAAGGAACACAGGCCCACCATCTTTAGCGGCACGCATTAAAACAATGAAGCCTTTATCCTTAATATTAGCACCGGTATCAAATGTTGCAACACCGTTAGGAAAATAGCCAACACCAATTTTACCAGCATCGGCATCAGTTTTAGACTGAACAGTTCCAGAGGTAAGACCAGCAACATTTCCACCAAGAATAAATTGTCTCATATTTTATTATTGGTTTTTATTATTATTTTCTCTCTGTTGTGTAGAAGTTAATCCAAGTGTTTGGAACCAAAGAGCAACAGCAGTTTCAACTATTTGTCGATGTAAATGTTCAGGCAAATCACAACTAACTGAAGTTTCAGTATTGCCACTTTCCCAAGCATCTTCATCAAGATGAACAGTAGTAGGCATTTTTATATAAGAAATGTCAAAGCCACCAACATCTAATCGGCTATCCCCCGTAAAGAGAGATATATCAAACCCTTTATCAGAATGACCTTTAACAAGACTTACAATAGGAAAATCATACGATGCACGATTCAAATAATCATCAAGTGTTTGATGTATCCTTTCGCTCTCAATAACTCTACAATCCCGTTTTACAAATTTATCGTCACCAGCTTTATATTTAACAACAAAATTAGTGATGGCAAGAGGGGTTTCAGGCAAAGTACACTCAACAATCGTGCCTTCATTTGCTGTTTTATAAGAAATATTCTTATTAAAGCTATAAGTAACAAAAAGTGTATAATAAGCATTAAGAGCACTTACTTTAGTATATTGAGGAGTTCTAACATCTTGTTGAGGTTGTGCATTACCAAGTAATGAAGCTCGAACATTTTGAACTATAGACTCATTAATAAATTCATCAATAGATTCAGGAAGAATACCACGAACTTGTTGTAACCCTTGTTGTTGTCCAAGTGTTCTAAAAAGAACGTGCATCGCATAAATATCCATAGCTACTTCTGATTAAATAAGGTTTAATTTAGCCTTATAAGCATTAACTGCTGAAGTATTATTAGGGTTCTTAAACCAAACAACAGCTTCACTAATATTAGCACCAATGAATTCTCCCGTAGGTGTAGTAATATTTTGGTTATGTGCCAAACGAATTAATTCACCACGAGCAATGAGTTTTTCAATGGTAGCTTTAATGAGCTTATCTCCATCATTAAAGATTTTATTGAAGAGTTCGGGTTCTTGAGTAGAGAATTTATCAAGATTGGCTTCTTTGATAAGTTTATTTTCAGCAAGCGAAGGCATAACAGGAAGATTCTTCGCAAGAGCATATTGAATATAAACTGCCTCAAAGATTGTATCATCACCAATACAAGTAACATAGTTTGCTTTTGCTTTGTTAATAGCTTTCCGTTTCTTTTCAGCATTTGCAGCTTCTTTAGCATCGTCACGGAAATAAAAACGAACATTTGCATCTATGTTAACAAAAGCAGGGTCTTTAGCAACATCGTTATATAAAAGACAATGACGATACATCAAATAATCTTCTACATTAATAGGAATCCCATACTTATGTTTTTCACTCTCAAGAGCATTAAGACGATTAATCTTTAATTGAAGTGCCCTTCGTAAAGCAATAATGTCAGTACGAGGAACAACATCGTATTCAGCATTAATTTTGTCTTCTTCAGTCTTAAAATGAAGATAATCTCGTTTAGTATTATATCTGAAAGATATATCGAAGGTTTTACCATTTTTATCAACCTTAACCATAATATTATTAAGGTATTGCTTTACACGAGTAAAGAAATTCTCGTTATTAGGCGAAACCCCAATAAGATTAGGAAAGTATGCTGCAATTTCATCCTTATTGCCAGCAAGTGTCCGAGAAGAAGTAACAGAGCTACCAATATAACTAACTTGTTCTAAAAGAGCTTTACTATTAACTCGACGATACAAAGAATAATCTTGAACACGAGCAATTGTAACAGTTCTTTCATCAGTATAAGGATAATCTAAACTTGCATCTTCGGCAGGTTTGGGTGCTTCTACACTTACAGGAGGAACAACAGTACCCGAAGCCGGAACATTAGGTTTAGTAGTTCCGTTAGCCGCACCAGGGCTTGTA
>ODAJ014755955.1_pt1 | contig 94950 bp, 77 predicted proteins | sample 1539241 | NCBI WGS metagenome assembly ODAJ01 (sample SAMN02144231, study PRJEB22623) | gut metagenome | biome: sheep rumen | host: Ovis aries | place: New Zealand | reverse complement strand
CTGGCGAGGTAAACCGTTTGGTAATATTAGGTAAAACTCGGGGCAATACGTCGGCAAAGGTCCTGCCTCGCGTTGCATCGGCTTCTGCTTCGTGGTGTATCGGATCCTGCTTCGTGTTGTATCGCATCCTGCTTCGTGCTGCATCGGCTTCGTCTGCCGTATGCCTTCTGCGGTTCGTCAGTATACCCGAAAGGGGATTCAGACGCAATTTTTGGCTCGAAAATTTCGTCTCAATCCCCCGTTTTGGGCAGTTTACCCTCACGCCCTCACTCTACCCTCACGGCCTACATGACCGATAAACAGGGGCATCGTGAGGAAGTGAGGGTAGTGAGGGCAAGTTTCAGGCTCTGGAACACGCTTGGCGCTGAGGACGGGGCGTCAGTCGATACCAGGCTGGCGGATGTACTGGATGAGGCTGCGGTAGTCGGCCGAGCGGGCGAGCAGCTGGAGGCGGCCGACGAGGATGAACTGGTGGCGGGCTCGCGTGATGGCCACGTTCAGCTTGCGGTCGATGAGTTGGCCTTCGCTCTCGACGGGGGCCGACAGGATGCTGAGCAGGCCCGGCGTGCGGACGACGGTGGAGAAGATGATGACGTCGCGCTGACTGCCCTGGTAGCGCTCCACGGTGTCGATGGTGATGTCCTCGGCATCGGGGATGCCCAGGGACTGCATCTGCTGGCGGATGGCGGCTATCTGGCCGCGGAAGGGGACGATGATGCCCAGCGACGTGGTGGGTTGCCAGGGGACGGTGCAGGCCCGGTGCAACTGGTGGAGTCGCTGTACGAGCAGGGCCACGATGCGGGCTTCGGCTTGGTTTACCTTTGGGTTCGGTCCGTCCTCGCCCTCTACGTCGATGGCTGACATGCGATGGCGCAGGGCTTCGTCGATGAGGCGAAGGTCGGCGGCTTCGGATGCGGGGGCGTTGGTTTCGGATGTGGGGTCGACTCCCTCCTGGTTTTGCCATTGCAGGGGGCCCGTCTGGTGGGGCAGGGGCACGACGTCGAGGTGGTCGGCATAGTAGCGATGGCTGACGAAGCGGCAGATGTCCTGGTGCATGCGGCCTTGGCGGGTGAGTTGTCCGTGGAGGTCGTCGTAGCCGTGCCGGATGGCGTGGCGGTGGAGCCGTTCGAAGAGCGACTGGCGGCAGTCGGTGAGCCCCATCGCCTGGAGCAGCGGGTCGCCGACCTGGCTCTCTGCGGCCTCCTGCTGGACGACGGCGGGCAGTTGCTTGTGGTCGCCTATCATCACCAGTCGGCAGTCGGTCTGGCAGAGCAGGGGCAGAAGCTGAGGCTCCAGCACCTGCGATGCCTCGTCCAGGATGGCCGTGTGTGGGGGCTTGAGCTGCAGCAGTTCGGGCGCGGAGGAGAGGCTGGCCACCGTGCCGCAGACGATGCGGATGGGGGCGAGTTCGTCCAGTATGGCTTGGCGGTTGGTGCAGTGGGCTATGGCGTTGTGCAGCAGCCGGTGGCGATAGGGCGGGGCGCACGATACCTCTTGCCCCAGGCGCACGTAGGTGCAGTCGACCTGGGAGAGCGTGGCACAGATTTCGTCGACGGCCCGGTTGGTGTAGGCCATGAGGAGGAGGTTCTCCCGGGGGTGCCGCGCGAGAAAGTCCTCCACCATGTGGCGGAGGGTGATGCTGGTCTTGCCGCTTCCCGGTGGACCCACAAGGAGGTAGTAGTCGGACTGCGGCGAGGGGCGTCGTTGCGAAAGCAGAAGTTGGCGGCGGCGCGGGTCGCACAGGAGCAGAGCGAAGAGGCCGCGATACTGGACGGCGAAGAGGCTGTCGCTGTGCGAGGGCTCGATGGCATAGCTGGGGGCGTGGAAGATGTCGTGCTGCGGGAAGGCCAGGCGCAGGCGGAGTGTGTGGGGCAGGATGCGCTCGATGATGCAGCGCACGCTCTGGTGGTTGGTCAGGCGGTCGGCATCGCTGAGGCGTTCGTAGAGCACCACGCCGTCGCCCTCGCGGAAGTTGGTGCCGTCGGCCTCGCCCTGGGCCTCGAGGTGTGTGACGAGTCCGCGTTGGTCGAGGATGGGGGTGAGGCGGAGGTCGGTGATGATGTTGCCCTGGAGACGTTTCGTCTCGGTGTCGAAGAGCCATGCCTGAGCAAAGCCACGGTCGGTGTCGGGGTTGCCCGTGCCCACCTTGGCGAGGCGCTGTTCGCGAGCCACGAAGGCCGTCATCGTTGCGAAGTAGTGCAGGGCCAGGGGCGATGCCTCGTGGAGGGTGTGGAGAAACTGGAGGATGCGCGGTCGCTGGTAGTTGTCGTAGAGCTTGTTGCGGAGGCGGAGGGGATTGAAGTCGTCCTCGGTGAGCGACATGAGGAACTCCATGGGCCGGGTGCGCAACTGGCGGTCGATGTGGACGATGCCGTTGCGCAGGGCCACGGCCTCGCGGATGACGGTGGCATTGAAGGGGATGGGGTAGAGGCGCGGATAGTGGCTGTAGAAGAGCAGGGTGGCCACCTGCTGGCGCGGCACGCCCAGGCTGTAGTGGAGGATTTCGCGATAGAGGTCCATCTGCCAGGCGTGTTCCGACTTGTAGGTGTTGTGGTACTCGTCGCACTTGCCGCTCTTCAGTTCGACGATGTGGGGCGGGGCGAGGAGGTCGAAACGTCCCTGTATGCCGAGCAGGTTGCAGACGAAGGAGGGCTCCAGCTGTCCGCCCTGGATGCCATACTGGGGAAACTGCCGGAGGACGGTGTGCTGGATGTGGGCGTGCTGGCTCTGGCACTGCGTGAAGAAGCGGTGGTCGATGCCCTGGAGGGTGCAGTAGCGCAGGGCGTAGTCGCGAAAGGAGTGCTGCATGCTGGTGCGGTAGTCGGACTGCCGGTTGACGGCGTCGTCGAGAAACTGGTTGGCCACGTTACCCAACTGGATGGCGAGCGACTCGGTGCGCGGCAGGAACTTGGAGAGCAGATAGTGCATGGGCGTGTTGCCGCTGGGGCGCACGCATTGGCAGATGGTGGTGACGTCGATGAGGTAGTCGGGGTCGAGCACGATGAGCATGGGGCGGAGCACGCCGTCGGGGGCGGTTTCGACGTCGAGCAGTTGCAGGATGGCTTCCACGTAGAGTTGCTGTTGCAGGTCGGGGAAGGCCGAATAGTCGATGGCCAGCTCCTCCGAGGCATCGGCCTGGCCGTATATCAGGTGTTCGTCCCATCGGCGGACGACGATTCTCAGCTGTTCAGTCATAGGAAATGTCGGGACGTCGGATTTCGGTTCTCTCGCGCTGGTGCTTGGCTGGTGCGGGGGTGCTGGCCTTGCTGAAGTTGCGTGCCTGCCCGCGATAGTCGGCCCAGCGGGCGAGGATGTCCTCGACGTAGCCGTGCGTCTCGGTGCCTCGCAGATAGCCCGACTTGACGACGGGGTCGCGGTAGTATTGCGGTTGGGCCAGCTTCAGGATGTAGGGGGCTACGTCGCGCCAGATTCGTTCGTTGCCGCCGTTCTTCTGGGTCAGTGCCATGGCGTCGCGAACGTGGTTGGCGCCTCCGTTGTAGGCGGCCAGGATGAAGGGTATGCGCGACGACTGGTCGGGGATGTCGGAGAAGGTCTGGTTGAGCTGTCGCAGGTAGCGCACACTGGCCTCGATGTTGGTGGCTGGGTCGAAGATGTCGCCACTGACCCCCAGGTGGGCGGCCGTGGCGGGCATGATTTGCATCAGTCCCTGGGCACCGGCCCACGAGACGGCTTGCGGGTCGAAGGCCGACTCCTGGTAGCACTGAGCGGCCAGCAGTCGCCAGTCCCATCCGATGGTGGAGGCATGTTGCTGCAGCAGACCGTCGTATTGGCAGATTTGTCCCGTGCTGGCATTGAGCATCATGGGGCGGGCCTTGCGGCGCACCTCGTGGCGGGCCGCTGGGTGTCGCTTGATTTGTTCCAGGATTTCAGGCCGATACCATGTGTCGATGCTTTGCGACAGGTCTGCCTGACTGGCGGCCACCAGCCAATGGTTGGTGCAGCGCAGGGTGCCCTCGGAAGGGGGCATGTCCAGGGTCAGGATGTCGACCTCGCCATCCATCAGTCGGCGCAGGGCCTCGAGGGTGTCGTGGGCCACCTCCATGCGCATGCGGACACCGATGTTCTGGGCGTACTGTTCGGCCAGGTCGTTTTGCAGGCCGAAGCCTTTGCCTCGGAATTCGAAATAGGTGTCGGGGCCCGAAAGGGTTATGCAGATGAGTTCGCCCGACTCCTGGATTTCGCGGAGGCCGTAGCCGTCGGAAAGGGAGTCGGCGGTCTCCTCCTCGGCAAAGACCGATGAGAGCTTGCGTTCCTGTCGTTCTTGGCATGCCGACAGGAGCAGGAGGAGCAGGATTATAAGGACAGACTGGGGCGTAGGCGGTGGATGATGTAGGTGCGCATGATGTCGATGGCCCGTGTGTTGTTGCCACCCTGGGGTATGATGAGGTCGGCATAGCGTTTGGTGGGCTCGATGAATTCCTCGTGCATGGGCTTCAGCACGTCGAGGTAGCGGTCGATGACCATCTGTGTGGTGCGTCCGCGTTCCACCGTGTCGCGCTGTATGACGCGAATGAGCCGTTCGTCGGGGTCGGCGTCGACAAAGATTTTCAGGTCCATCATGTCGCGGATTTCCTTTTTCCACAGGGCCATGATGCCCTCCAGGATGATGACCTCGCAGGGCTCCACATGCACGGTCTCGGCCTGGCGGTTGCTTTCTATATAGGAATAGGTGGGCTGCTCGATGGCCTTGCCGTTGCGCAGGTCCTCGATTTGCCGCGTCAGGAGTTCCCAGTCGAAGGCATCGGGGTGGTCGAAGTTGATGCGCCGCCTTTCCTCCATGGTCAGGTTGGTGGTGTCGTTGTAGTATGAGTCTTGGGGTATGAGGGAAATCTTGTCGTCTGGCAAGGCTTCCATGATTTTCCTCACTACGGTGGTCTTTCCGCTTCCTGTTCCGCCTGCGATTCCGATGATGTACATTGTTGGAAGGTTAAAGGGTTAAAGGTTAAAATGTTAAAATGTTAAAGGGTTATGGGGTTGTTGCTCCGCGAAGCTACGCAAGCAGCAACGCGGGCGAACATTGTTATATCTTTAGTTTATTGAGCAGTTCGGTGTTGATGCGTTTGATGCGCTCGCCCTGCTGGAGGAAGTCCTCGCGCAGGGTGACCATCTCCTGCACCATCTTGTCGTGGATGTCGGTGAAGGCTGCGAAGAGAGGTCCTGTGTAGCGCTGTTCCTGGTTGTTGACGACGACGCGTATGCCCTGGGGGATGAGGCGGACGTCGATGTCCTGGCCACACTGCATGGGGTCGCCGTCGAAGTGCACCACGCCGGGCGCCTGGCGGTGGATGCCCACCTGTCGGCACTTGAAGGTGCGCGAGTGGGGATTCTTGTCGATGGTCTTGTTCAGCAGTTGCATCACCACCTGAGGGGCTTCGAGCAGGGGGAAGGGCTCCAGGATGGTGACGTCCATCAGGCCGTCGTTCATCGATGCCGCAGGGGCGATGTAGACGTTGTTGCCATACTGCGAGGCGTTGGCACAGGCGATGAGGAATGCCTCGTACTCCTGCTCCTGGCCGTCGATGCTCACGCGGTAGGTCTCAGGCTTATAGGTGAGGCCGCCCTTCAGCGTGTTGTCGACGTAGGTCATCAGTCCCCGCTTGCCGGCGTGGGCAAAGCGTTCGCTGATGAAGGCATCGAAGCCGATGCCGCAGGTGCAGAAGAAGGGTTGGTCGTTGATTTTGCCATAGTCGAGTGTCTCGATCTGACATTCTGCCAGAATCTTTAACGCTCCGATGGGATTGATGGGAATGAACAGGTGGCGGGCCAGGCCGTTGCCACTGCCGCAAGGGACGATGGCCAGGGCCGTCTGTGTGTGAACCAGCGAACGGGCCACCTCGTTGACAGTGCCATCGCCGCCCACAGCCACCACGATGTCCACACCAGCCTCGGCGGCCTCCTGGGCCAGTTGGGCAGCATGGCCCGAACGCTCGGTGTAGACAATCTCGTACCGGAAGCGCTCATCGCTCAGATATTGGGGGATGAGACGGATGATGGCTTCCTTGCCACGAGTCCCCGAAATGGGGTTGACGATGAAACGTACGCTCTTTTTCATATCTGAGTTACAAAGATAGGCATATTTTGTGATTTCGTACTTCTTATTTGCGAATTTCTTTGTCTGCCGTGCATTTTTTAGCTAATCACTTTCCCGTTACGATTATTTTTTGTACCTTTGCCCCCTGAATTATTAAGAAATACGCAGCCAGATATGGGCTTATTACAAGAAAAACTATCGCATTACACTCTGCCACAGGAGTTTATGGCAAGGGGTATATACCCTTATTTTCGTGAGATAGAAGGCAAGCAAGGCACCGAAGTGATGATGGGCGGCAAGCGCGTCCTGATGTTTGGTTCCAATGCCTATACAGGACTGACAGGTGACCAGCGCATCATCGATGCCGGATGTGCTGCCATGCAGAAGTATGGCAGCGGTTGTGCCGGAAGCCGTTTCCTGAACGGTACGCTCGACATACATGTGGAACTGGAGAAGGAACTGGCCGAATTCGTCGGTAAGGATGAGGCTCTGTGCTTCGCCACCGGATTCACGGTGAACTCGGGTGTCATCAGTCAGCTTGTGGGCAAGAACGACTACGTCATCTGCGACGACCGCGACCATGCCAGCATCGTGGACGGACGCCGTTTGTCCTTTGCCACGCAGCTGAAATACAAGCACAACGACATGGCCGACCTGGAGAAGCATCTCCAGCGTTGCGAACCGGATGCCATCAAACTCATCGTCGTGGACGGTGTGTTCTCGATGGAGGGCGACCTGTGCAAGCTGCCTGAAATCGTGGAACTGAAGAAGAAGTACCCCGGCACGGCCATCATGGTCGACGAGGCTCACGGCATCGGTGTCTTCGGACGCCAGGGACGTGGTGTCTGCGACCACTTTGGGCTGACCTCCGAGGTCGACCTCATCATGGGCACCTTCTCCAAGTCGCTGGCCAGCATCGGTGGCTTCATTGCTTCCGACTCCAGCATCATCAACTGGCTCCGCCATAGCGTGCGCACCTACATCTTCTCTGCTTCGTGCACACCTGCGGCCACAGCTGCCGCACGCGAGGCACTGCACATCCTGCAGCAGGAGCCCGAGCGCATCGAGGCCCTGTGGAAGGTGACCAACTATGCACTGAAGCGCTTCCGCGAGGAGGGCTTTGAGATTGGTGATACGGAGAGCCCCATCATTCCCCTCTATGTGCGCGACACAGAGAAGACCTTCGAGGCCGTTGCCATGGCCTTCAACGAGGGCGTCTTCATCAATCCCGTCATTCCACCTGCATGTGCACCGCAGGACACCCTCGTGCGCTATGCACTCATGGCCAACCACACTGAGGCTCAGGTCGATGAGTCCGTGGAGAAGCTGAAGAAGGTGTTTAAGCAGTTGGAGATATTGTGAATATCACCCTGACAGCCATGCAGCTCGATGCTGCACAGGCATTTCGGAAAGAAAAAAACTTGGTCTTGCTCAGTCCCACAGGGACGGGCAAGACCTTGGCTTATATGTTGCCGCTTGTCGAAGAACTGAGTCGCAGGCATGAGGAGCAGGCACTCGTCGTGGTTCCCAGTCGCGAACTGGCCAAGCAGACGGCGGAGGTGTGCCGACAGACGGGCACCGGCATCCGCTGCGTAGCCCTCTACGGAGGCCGCCCGGCCATGGAGGAACATCGCCGCCTGCGCGAGGTGCAGCCCCAACTCATCGTGGGCACACCAGGCCGACTGCTCGACCACTTGCATCAGGGAAACATCGAGGGCAGTCGCCTCCGCACCATCGTCATCGACGAGTTCGACAAGTGCCTGGAGATGGGCTTCCGCCGCGAGATGGCCGAGCTGTTTTCCATGCTGCCCGATGTGGAGCGCCGCATGTTGCTCTCTGCCACCGACAAGGAGGAAATGACACAGTTCATGCCCGAGTATCACCTCCTGAACTACCTTGATACCGACGAATCCGAGGAACGACTCGAGGAGTTCCGCGTCGATTCGCCAGTGAAGGATAAACTGGAGACACTGGGACAGTTGCTGCGCCAATTGGGAGGCGGACAGTCGAGCATCGTATTCGTCGGCTTTCGCGAGAGTGTGGAACGAGTGGCCCATTACCTCAGGGGGCAGGGCTTCTGCGTCTCGCAACTGCATGGAGGCATGGAGCAACGCGACCGCGAACGGCAACTCTTCCGCTTCATGAGCGGTTCGGCCAACATACTCGTCAGCACCGACTTGGCCAGTCGTGGTCTCGACATCGACCGCCTGGACAATGTCATCCACTATCATTTACCACAGACCGACGACATCCGCACCCATCGCAATGGGCGCACTGCCCGCTGGGATCAGCAAGGGCGCATCCTGTACATCGTGGGTCCGGAGGAGCACATCGGGGATGCCGCATCGCAATTCTCCGTTCCTGCCCAATGCCCCGTCTTCACGCCTTCGCATGAGGCCGGCGGTGGCGACATCCTTCCCCTTTGGCAGACGCTCTACATCGGCAAGGGCCGCAAGGACAAACTCTCGCGCGGCGACATCATGGGTTTTCTCAGCAAAGTGGGTGGCCTGGGGCGCGAAGATGTCGGCCGCATCGATGTGTTCCAACATCAAAGTTATGCCGCCATTCGCCGCGAACGGGTGGGGGAGACGCTGCTGCGCCTGCGCGGACAGAAAATCAAGGGACTCCGCACCCTTTTCGAGGTCATTCGCGATTGACGGCCGACAGGCGGATTAGGATAAAAGAAACTAACACACACGTAAAAATATATGAGTAGAAACAAGGAAGACCTAAAACACTTAGGCAATAAGACTGAGTACAGTCAGAACTACGCCCCCGACGTACTGGAGACCTTCGAGAATCAGCACCCGGAGAATGATTACTGGGTTCGCTTCAACTGTCCTGAGTTCACCACACTTTGCCCCATCACGGGCCAGCCCGACTTTGCAGAAATTCGCATCTCCTACTTGCCCGACAAGCGCATGGTGGAGTCGAAGAGCCTGAAGCTTTACCTGTTCAGTTTCCGCAGTCATGGTGACTTCCACGAGGATTGCGTCAACACCATCATGAAGGACCTCATCCGACTGATGGACCCCAAGTACATCGAGGTTACCGGATTCTTCACTCCGCGTGGCGGCATCAGCATTTATCCCTATGCCAACTACGGACGCCCGGGCACAAAGTACGAACGGATGGCAGAGGAGCGCTTGCTCCGTCACGATATGTAAAAGCGAGATGGCAAGCACGAAATACCTGGACCTCTTCATCGACTTCGACGATACGCTCTACGACACACATGGGAATGCCGACATTGCACTCTCCGAAGTCTTCGAGCATTTCGCCCTGGGGCGATATTTCAGCCAGTTGAGCGACTTTGCCGTACCTTATTGGGAGAGCAACATCATCCTCTGGAGCCAGTATTCCAAGGGCGACATCACTCGCGACTACCTGATACTGGAACGCTTCCGCCGACCGCTCAGCATCGGCATGGGCGATGCCGTCACTCCTGAGTTCTGCCTTGAGGTCAGCGACTATTTCCTCGAGTGCTGTGCCGACAAGCCCGGCGTCATCGACGGTTGCTACGAGCTGCTCGACTACCTGAAGTCGCGGGGTTATCGCATGCACATCACCAGCAACGGATTCCACGAGGTGCAATATCGTAAGCTTCGTGCCAGCCAAACGTTGGACTACTTCGACACCATCATCCTGAGCGAGGATGCAGGCGTCAACAAACCCTCGCAGGCCTATTTCGACTATGCCTTCCGTGTGAGTGGCGCCAGGCCGGAGACCACCCTGATGATAGGTGACAACTTCGTCTCCGACATCATGGGGGCCAAGGCCGCAGGTATGGACGTCATCTTTTTCAATCAACATCCCACGCAGTTCACGGCGCCAGAGCCAGTCAACCACGAGGTGAACCATCTGCGTGAGATTATGCAGATTCTCTGAATCTGAGATATAGTAACACACGCTGTCAACCGAACGTTGCACCCAACGATGGAACTGAAAGAACTGCTTCGCCTATACAAGAAGCACCCCGCAGCAAAGGCTTTGGGGCGGATGCTCCTTTCCGGCAAACGCAGGATGCAGCTGGGCGGAACGCAGGGCTCCAGTCTGGCCGTGGTCTTTGCCTCACTCACCGAGACCACGCCCGATGCTTTGCGCAGGCCTTTCCTCTTCGTCATGGACGATCGAGAGGAAGCAGGCTATCTCTACCACGACCTGGTGCAGATTCTTGGCGACGAGAGCGTCCTCTTCTTCCCCAGTTCCTTCCGCAGGGCGGTCAAATACGGCCAGCGCGATGCGGCCAGCGAAATTCTGCGCACCGAGGTGCTCACGGCGATTAATTCGAACGCCTCGCCCTTCATCGTTTCTTATCCGGAGGCATTGGCCGAACTGGTAGCCACGAAGCAAGAGATGACGGAACAGACCCTGACCTTGAAGCATGGGCAGAAGGCCGACATCAGCGATGTGGAACAGAAACTCTTCGACCTCGGCTTCTGTTGTGTCGACTATGTCTACGAGCCCGGGCAGTTTGCCGTCAGGGGTAGCATCGTGGACGTCTACAGTTTCTCCAACGAGAAACCCTTCCGCATCGATTTCTTCGATGACGAAGTCGACTCCATCCGTACCTTCGAAGTGGAGACGCAGTTGTCGGTGGAGCGCAAGGAGGAAATCAGCATCGTGCCGGAGATGAAGGCCGCACACCGCGAGGGCATTCTCTCGTTCCTGCCAGCCGACACCACCATCGTCACCCGGCAGGTCGCTTATCTCTGCGAGACGGTGGCCGCCGTCTTCGAAACCGGATTTTCGCAGCAGGCGATTGCGGAGAATGAGGAGCTGAACGTCAAGAGCGAGGATTTCCTCATCGACGGCGATTCGTTCCAGCGCCAGCTGGTTGATTTTGCTACGGTGGAACTCTCCCAGCAACCCACCTTCAAGCCCGAGGCCAAGGTGGAATTCGACGTGACCACCCAACCCATCTTTCACAAGAACTTCGACCTCGCGACGCAGTCGTTCCTCGACTATATTGCGCGTGGGTATACAATATATATATTAGCCGACTCACAAAAGCAGAACGAGCGACTGAAGGAGATATTCAACGCGAAGTCCACACTTTCGTTCACCCCTGTCAGCCGTACCCTGCATGCCGGCTATTCCGACAATGCCTTGAAGGTGTGCCTGTTCACCGACCATCAGATATTCGACCGTTTCCACAAGTACAACCTCAAGTCCGACAAGGCACGAAGCGGTAAGGTGGCATTGACGCTGAAGGAGTTGCAACAGTTCGAGATTGGCGACTACGTGGTGCACATCGACCATGGGGTGGGGCGCTTCGGCGGTCTCATCCGCATTCCCGAAGGCGACAAGATGGTGGAGAAGATTAAAATCGTGTATCTCCACGACGACGTCGTCTATGTCTCCATCCATGCGCTCTACAAGGTCTCGAAGTATAAGGGCCGTGAGGGTGAACCGCCTCGCCTGAATCGCTTGGGCGGCGGAGCATGGGAACGCCTGAAAGACCGTACGAAGGCCAAGATAAAGGATATTGCCCGCGACCTTATCCGTCTGTATTCCACCCGCCAGAAGCAACGCGGATTCCAGTTCTCGCCCGACGGCTACCTGCAACACGAACTGGAAGCCTCCTTCCTCTACGAGGACACGCCCGACCAGATGCGAGCAACACAGGACGTGAAGCACGACATGGAACGTGCCAAGCCCATGGACCGTCTGGTGTGCGGCGATGTGGGTTTCGGCAAGACGGAAGTGGCCATTCGTGCCGCCTTCAAGGCTGCCACCGATGGCAAGCAAGTGGCCGTGATGGTGCCCACGACGGTGCTGGCCTATCAGCATTATCGCACTTTCTCCGAACGCCTGCAAAACTTCCCCGTCCGCATCGAATATCTCAGCCGAGCCCGAACGGCCAAACAGACCTCCGAGGTGCTGAAGGAACTGAAGGAGGGCAAGGTGGACATCATCATCGGCACTCATAAACTCATCGGCAAGACCGTGGAGTTCAAGGACCTGGGACTGCTCATCATCGACGAGGAACAGAAGTTCGGCGTCGCCACGAAGGAGCGTCTGCGACAGATGAAGACCAACGTCGACACCCTGACGCTGACGGCCACGCCCATTCCGCGTACCCTGCAGTTCAGTCTGATGGGGGCCCGCGACCTGAGCGTCATCCAGACACCGCCCCCAAACCGTTATCCCATACAGACCGAGATACACCAGTTCTCGCCCGAGGTCATTGCCGAAGCCATCAACTTCGAGATGAGCCGTAACGGGCAGGTCTTCATCGTCTGCAACCGCATCAGCCGACTGTCAGAACTGGAGGAGATGATTCACCAGCACATTCCCGATTGTCGCGTAGCCATCGGCCACGGGCAGATGAACTCCGAAGCCCTTGAGCGCATTGTGCTGGGATTCGTCAATTACGACTACGATGTGCTGGTCTCCACCACCATCATCGAATCGGGCGTCGACATACCGAATGCCAACACCATCATCATCGTCGGGGCACAGAATTTCGGACTCAGCGACCTCCATCAGATGCGTGGCCGAGTGGGGCGCAGCAACAAGAAAGCCTTCTGCTATCTGCTGGCGCCTCCGCTCTCCGTACTGCCTGCCGATGCCCGTCGGCGCCTGCAGGCACTGGAGAACTTCAGCGACCTGGGCAGCGGCATTCACATAGCCATGCAGGACCTCGACATACGTGGTGCGGGCAACCTGCTTGGTGCGGAACAGAGCGGATTCATCACCGACCTGGGTTACGAGACCTACCAGAAGATTCTGGCCGAAGCCGTCAGTGAACTGAAGACCGAAGAGTTCAGCGACCTCTACACCGAAGACATCCGACAGGGTGAACAGATAGACGGCAGTCAGTTCGTTGCCGAATGTCAGATAGATAGTGACATCGTCATGAATTTCCCTGAGGACTACGTGCCAGGCAGCAGCGAGCGAATGTTGCTCTATCGCGAACTGGACGGCCTCACCGACGACCGCCAGATTGAGGACTTCCGCAAGCGCATGCTCGACCGCTTTGGTCCCATTCCTCCCCAGGGCGAGGAACTCATCCAGGTTGTCCACCTGCGCCGTTTGGGACGCCATTTCGGTTCGGAGCGCATCATGCTGAAGAACGGACGCATGCGGCTCTATTTCGTACAGAATGCCCAAAGCGCCTTCTATCAGAGTCAGGCCTTCGGCCAGCTCATTGCCTATGCCACAGCCAGTGTGGCCCGTTGTCGTCTGGCAGAGAAGGACGGGCGGCGCACGATGCTCGTTTCCGAAGTGCATACGGTTCGCCAGGCCGTCGAACTCCTGGAGCGGATAAAGAAGGTGAAAGCATGATTTTTCGCCCTTCGCCTTTCATTTTTCACCCTTCACCTTTCACCTTTCAATTAATTATCGTATCTTTGCGCCTGCTATGGAGATAAGTATTCACGAAAAAGATATCATCGAGGCAGCCCGGAAGGGCAACGAGGTCTTCGTCGATTTGTTTGCCCAACGTTTGCTCGCAGCCGTCGGTGGCGAACTGACCGCTGAGACGATGGGGCAACTGACAGCCGACCAAATCACCTTGCTGGCCTATCAGACGGTGAAGCGCGAGGTGATGGAGGGCGGTTTCATACAGCTCATCTATAACGGCTATGGTCCCTTCATTTTCCTCAACCCCTTTGCCAAGGCCATGCGCCTGTGGGGGGCACGCGACTTCTGCAATCTGGTCTACGATGCACGCCGGCTCTATGAGGAATTTGGTGATGAACTGACACGTGAACGCTCCGACGAGGAATTCATGGCCCTGTACGAACAGTACGAACAGTTCGACGACCTCGACGACACTTTCATCGAGATGGAGCCCGAGGTGACGGAAATCGTAGCCCATTACATCGATGAGCATATCGACAACTTTGCGGTTGTGGTTAAGGATTGAGGATTAGGGATTAGAAGATTAGGGATTAGGGATTAGAAGATTAGAGAATAGGGATTAGGGATTAGAGATGGCTGAGACGAAAAAAGCTTTTGTTAGCAAGGTCAATATCAAGAACAAGCGGGCGGCGTTCGACTTTCTCCTGCTTGATGATTATACGGCTGGCATCGTGCTGACGGGTACGGAAATCAAGAGCATCCGTGCGGGCAAGGCCAGTCTGGTGGATACGTATTGCATCATCATCAACGGCGAGGTGTGGGTGAAGAATATGTACATCGCCCACTACGAACACGGTTCGTACAACAATCATGTGGAGCGCCGCGACCGTAAGTTGTTGCTCAATCGCCGCGAGATTCGCAAACTGGCCTCTGCTGTCAAGGCCCCCGGCTTCAGCATCGTGCCCACGTTGCTCTTCATCGACGAGAACGGACGTGCCAAACTCGACATCAGCGTGGCACGCGGAAAGAAGGAATATGACAAGCGCGAGACGCTGAAGGAGAAGGAAGACCGACGCGAGATAGCCCGCAGTTTCAAGAAAAACTATTGATGACCAAACAAGAATTGCGTCAGGAGATACGTCGGCAGAAGTCGCAACACGGCGAACGCTTTGCCCAATGGTCGTTGCAGATTTGTCAGGCCATTCGTCAGACGCCCGAGTGGCAGTCGGCTCAGACCATTCTCCTCTATCATGCCTTGCCCGACGAGCCCGACCTGCAGACGCTCTTTTGCGACCAGCGTCAACTGCTTCTGCCTGTGGTGGTTGGCGATGATTTGGTGCTGCGGCGCTATGAGGACGACCGCAGTCTGCAGACGGGTGCCTTCCACATCCTCGAACCCACAGGCGAAGATTTCCCCCTTCGCCGATATTCCGAGATTGACCTTGTGCTTGTGCCAGGAATGGCTTTCGACGGCGAAGGCCATCGCCTGGGGCGTGGCCGAGGCTATTACGACCGTTTGCTGCCCCGTCTGCCACAGGCTGCCAAGCTTGGTGTGTGCTTCCCCTTCCAGATGGTGGAAAGCGTACCCTGCGAGGCACACGACATAGCCGTGAGCCGCGTCATTTGTCAGTAAATCACGACATTCTCCACCACTTGGGCACCCACTTCGGCATTAATTTTCCGTGCCAGTTGGGTGCGTTCCATCATGAGGTTCTGTCGCAAGGCCGGGCGCAGAATCTTCACGTAGAGTGTGCCCTGGCGGAAAGATACATCGCCCGTCAGTCGCGAAACCACCGGCCCCACCACGCGTGGCCAGGCCAACACGGCACGGTGCTCGTTGAGCGGAGTCTCCAGTCCCTCCTCGCGCAGATAGCGCAAGATGACGTCGCGCAAGAGTTCCGTGTTCCTACGTTTCATGGGGTGGGGAGGTTAATTTTGTGAATCGTTGTGGCTGGCTTCACTATCCGAGAAGGTGCCAGCCTGCACATGGAACAGCCGATGCTCGCCAGGCACCAGTCGGAGAATCTGGTCCAGATGGTCGCGGTTTGTGTCGCTGATGAAAATCTGTCCGAAGTCCTCGCCCGACACCAGTCGCACGATTTGCTCCACGCGCGAAGCGTCCAGTTTGTCGAAGATGTCGTCCAGGAGCAGTATGGGCGTGGTGTTGCTGCCCGTTCGGCGGAGAAAGTCGAACTGGCTCAGTTTCAGTGCTACCAGGTACGATTTGTTCTGTCCCTGGCTGCCTTCGCGTTTGATGGGGTAGCCGTCGAGCGTCATTTCCAGTTCGTCGCGGTGAATGCCGTGCAGCGAATATCCGACGGCCCTGTCGCGATGTCGGTCGCGCCGAATCACCTCCAGCAGGGGCCCTCGCTGGGCATGGCTCACGTAGTTCAGCCCCACCTGTTCGGCACCCTGAGAGATGGTGCTGTAGTAGCGCTGGAAGGTGGGCACCAGGCGTTCCACATACTCGGCACGCCTTTCGAAGATGAATTCCCCCTCCTTGGCCATGGCCTCCTCCCAGAGGCCTATCACCTCAGGGTCGGGCTCCACGTCCTCCTGCTTCAGCATGGCGTTGCGCTGCTGCAGGGCCTTGTTGTAGCGCATCAGGGCCTCCAGGTAGAGCGGTTCGCATTGCGAAATGACGATGTCGAGGAATCGGCGTCGCTCCTCGCTGCCGCCGCTGATGAGGTCGCCGTCGGCCGGACTCACCACCACCACCGGCACCAGTCCGATGTGCTCGGCCAGGCGCTTGTATGCCTTCTTGCTCCGTCGGAAGACCTTCTTCTGGCCCACCTTCAGTCCGCAGTATATCTCCTCCGGCCTTCCGTCTTCGCGTTCGTACATTCCCTGCAGCATCATGAACTCCTGTCCATGCCTCACGCAGGCCGAGTCGATGTTGGTGGTCGCACTCTTGCACATCGACAGGAAGTAGATAGCATCCAGCAGGTTCGTCTTGCCCTCGCCGTTTTGTCCGATGAGGCAATTGATGCCCGTCGACAGGTCCAGTTCGGCCTGGGCAATGTTCTTATAGTTGAGTATGGATAGGTGTCTTAGTATCATTTGCAGTGCAAAGATAGCAAAATATGATGAGATATTGCCCCTTTTGTGTTTATTTTTTAATTTTTAATTTTTAATTTCTAATTATTTGTTGTATCTTTGTGGCCGATTTGTGTGATAATAAAAATAAAAGTATATTAAAGATATGGCAGAAAACAAGAAAAACGCTATGGCCCAGGAGGCCGTACAGGAAGAAGGTTTCATCCAGAAAAACCTGAAGAAGATTGGTATTTGCGTAGCAGGTTTGCTCGTGTGCGCATTTGTATGCATCGGTGCTTACTACTACTTCGACAAGCAGAACCAGAAGGCCGCCGAGGCCCTTTACCCCTGCGAGCAGTTGTTCCAGAAGGGCGACTACGAGAAGGCTCTGAACGGCGACGGCCAGGAGGTGCTCGGCCTCTTGGAGGTAGCCAAGAAGTTTGGCAGCACCAAGTCAGGCAACGTAGCTAAGCTCTATGCCGGTCTGGCCTATGCCCACACGGGCAAGTTCGAGGATGCAGAGAAGTACCTGAAGGACTTCGATGCCAAGGACGATGCAATGATCAGCCCCGCAGCCCTGGGTGCCCTGGGCAATGTGTATGCCGAACTGGGCCAGAACGACAAGGCCGTGGCCACACTGCAGAAGGCCGCCAAGAAGGCCGACAACAGCGTACTCTCGCCCCTCTACCTGGTGCAGGCAGGCGAAATCCTGGAGGCTGAAGGCAAGACCGCCGAGGCACTGAAGCTCTACGAGGAGGTGAAGGCCAACTATCGCGGCAGCATGCAGGGCCAGGAGATTGAGAAGTACATCCAGCGCGTGAAGTAATTCCCCCGTTATGGCTACAGCATTCCACCATCTCTCCGACTACGACCCCACGACCGTCCCCTCGGCCGAGGGCATGCGCTTCGGCATAGTCGTTTCGGAGTGGAACGGCGAGGTCACGGGGGCTCTGCTCGAAGGCGCCCACGACACACTGGTGCGGCACGGAGCCCGCGAGGCCGACATCACCGTGCTCACCGTACCCGGCAGTTTCGAACTCGTCTACGGAGCCTCGCGCATGCTGCGGACGCAGCGCTTCGATGCCGTCATTGCCATCGGCTGCGTCATCCGTGGCGACACCCCACACTTCGACTACATCTGCCAGGGCACCACTGAGGGCCTGGCACGCCTGAACGTCGAAGGCCAGGCACCGGTCATCTACGGACTGCTCACCTGCAACGACATGGAACAGGCCGAGATGCGCTCCGGCGGCATGCTGGGCAACAAGGGCGACGAATGCGCCGTGACGGCCATCAAGATGGTCGACTACACCCGTCGCTTAGGATAGCATAACGTCTTCGCAGACGCTATAACGCAAGGCCGCGATTGCTCAGAACGAGCAGTCGCGGCCTTTTTCTGTATCATAAATTTGCACCTAAAGCCAAAAAACATTAACTTTGTATGCTGAAAAGGTTAATAAAGAACGAAAACAGACGGAAATGAAAAAGATATTCCTGCTCCTGCTCGTCGCCGTCGGATGCCTTCGGGGCCAAGCCCAGAACGACGAAAACAACTGGCTCCAGAACCTGCGCCCCCAGTGCTCAGCCGAAACCCTGACAGAGGCCGATGCCGCCCATCCCCACCGTGTGCAGCGCCGCATCGGTTCGCAGGCGACGGCCCCCCTCAGTTCCCACGGGACGCAGCATGTCCCCCTGGTGCTCGTGTCCTTTTCCGACCTCGACTTCACGGTGGCCGACACCGACGAGGGCGTCAACAGCTACTACCAGCTCTTCGCCAACGGCACCATGGACGGCAAGCGATACACCGGACACGGCAGCTATGGCAGCATCCGCGACTACTTCACCGAGCAGAGCGATTCCGCCTTCTTCCCCCTGTTCACGGTCATCGGTCCCGTCCGTCTCGACAGCACCTATGCCTACTATGGCCGCAACTCCGGTTCGTCCACCGATGTCAACTTCAGCACCTTCCGCAACGAGGCCATTGCCAAGGCCATACAGCAATATGCCGACTGGCAACGCTTCGACAACGACGGCAACGGCTCCATCGACATGGTCTTCTTCCTCTATGCCGGCGTGGGCGAGAACACCAGCCGGAACCCCGACCACATCTGGCCAAAGGAGTCCACGGCCAGCGTGACCATCAACGGACGCCTCTTTGCCACCAGTGCCACCACCTGCGAACTGCGGGCCAAGAAGCTGGACGGCGAAATCGTGGAGACGCAGCCCGACGGCGTGGGCGTCTTCATCCACGAACTCAGTCATGCCCTGGGCCTGCCCGACTTCTACGACACCAACTACAAGGCCTTCGGCATGGACCTCTGGAGCGTGATGGACTATGGCGAATATGCCCAGAACGGATTTCGCCCCATCGGCTACACGGCCTACGAGCGCGACTTCATGGGCTGGCGCCCCCTGCGCACACTCGACGAGCCCTGCATCCTCACCCTCTCGTGCTTCTCCGACGGCGGCTATGGCTACAAGATAGTCAACGAGGCCAACCCCAACGAATACTATGTGATAGAAAACCGCCAGGCCAAGCGGTGGGACAAGGCCGCCTGCGACATCTGCAGCGGACTGCAGGTGACCCATGTCGACTACAACTCCGGCTCCTGGAACGGCAACCGCGTGAATACCGTCATTGACCACCAGCGCATGACCATCATTCCCGCCAACAACAACTATACGGGTGCCAATGCCACCAAAGACTCCCAAGTCTGGCGGTCTGCCCTCCGCGGCCACCTCTATCCGGGCGACACCTTCAACTACGAACTCACCGACGAGTCCGTGCCCGCAGCCGAGGTCTTCACCGGCCTGCTCATGCACAAGCCCCTGCGCCGCATCACCGTCAACGAGGACAGCACACTGACCCTCTGCTATCGCACCTTCGGCCAGCTCGCCACGCCCCAGTTGCACAGCCTGGGCAGCGTCGACCCCCAGTCGGTCGACATCGTCTGGGACCCCGTGGACAATGCCACACGATACGCCATCCAGCTCTATCGCGACGACGAGCTGGAGTATGCCGACACCCTGCTGACGGCCTCCTGCCTCTTCCAGGGCCTGCCCCAGTCGGCCAACATGGGCGTGCGCGTCAAGGCCATGGCCGACTCGCCCGAGGACTATCTGGAGAGCGAATGGTCGCCGCTGATGTCCTTCGACACCCTCAACGACCGCATCGACCCTCTCTCCGACGGCGAGCAGATGGTGGACGTCTTTGCCACCAACGGCGTCTGCATGGGACGCTGCCGGATCAGCGAGGTCCGACGTCTGCGCCTCCAGCGCGGCATCTACGTCCTGCGCTATGCCAATGGGCAGGCACGCAAGATGGCCATCGGCCTGCGATAACAATAAAGATTACGATAAAATACTTCTACGCCAGGAACCCCTGTCGGCGCAGCGTCTCGAGCAACGTTGCCGACAGTGCCTCGTTGTCGCCTTTCGTGTAGCGGATGTCGGTGAATATCTGCGCCAGCGTCTCCTTCCGGTTTATCTCCACGAAATGCTTATTCTCGGGCAGCGCCTCCTTCTCCGAATACAGACGGTCGATGTCCCCGACCCCATAGTCGCGATACCTTTCCTCGTGAACAAAGGCCTCCAGCGGCAGCCGGTCGCTCAGTGGGGGCACCTCGTCGGGCCAACCCACGGTCAGCGTGGCCACGGGCATCACCAGTCGCGGCAGGCCCAGCACATCGATAATCTGCCCGGGCTGGTACACCGTGGTGCCCAGATAGCAGATGCCCAGCCCCTCGGCCTCGGCCAGGTTGCAGAAGGTCTGCGTATAGAGCAGTGCATCGCTGGCCGCATTCATGAAGCTGAGCACGTTGTCGTAGCCCGGACGGGCCTTGCGGCAGAGGCACCACTGCGTCGTGCGGTTGAAGTCGGCACAGATGGTCAGCACCACCGGCGCCTGGGTCACCATCGGCTGGTTGAAGTGGCAGGGCGCCAGCCGTTGCTTCATCTCCTGCGAGCGCGTCACCACCACGCTGTACAGCTGCAGGTTGCCCATCGTCTGCGTGCGTGCAGCCAAGCCGAGCAACCGGTCGAGCAACTGGGGTTCTACATCCTCCGCCCTGTACTTGCGGATGCTTCTGCGGGTCTTTATCGAGTCAATCATAGTGCATAATTCCGTTTTCGGCTGCAAAGATACAAATTAATCCCTAATCCCTCATCCCTAATCCAAAATAAATTTGTACTTTTGCACGAAGAAACCCTATTTGCCATGCAAGAAGCAAACACCGAAAACCCCCGTCGCGAGGTCGTGGAAGTGCGGCCCGACGTGCTCGAGTGCGACGTCGTCCGTTTCCAGAACAACAAGGAGAAGTGGGTGGCCTTCGTGGGCCTGCTCGACGGCGAGCCCTACGAAATCTTCACCGGACTGATGGACGACGACGAGGGCATCATGATACCCAAGAGCGTCAACAAGGGGCGCATCATCAAGAACGTCACCCCCATGGGCAAGCGCTACGACTTCCAGTTCCAGAACAAGCGAGGCTACAAGATCACCGTCGAGGGCCTGAACGAGAAGTTCAACAAGGAGTATTGGAACTATGCCAAACTCATCAGCGGCGTCCTGCGCTACCGCATGCCCCTGGAGAACGTCATCCGCCTGGTCGCCAGCCTCACGCTGGACGACGACAGCATCAATGCCTGGAAGGCCGGCGTCGTGCGGGCCCTGAAGAAGTACGTACCCGGCGCCAATCTGGAGCCCGAACAGCAAGACACGGATGAAGATATTTATTGACCGCATGCGCCTGCGCGCCCGTCACGGCGTCATGCCCCAGGAGCGCCAGGTGGGGCAGGACTTCCTCGTCTCCGTCGAGGCCGAGACCCCCAACGAGCAGTCCACCCAGACCGACCGACTGGAGGACACCGTCAGCTATGCCGAGATGGCCGACGCGGTCCGCCGCGAGATGGGGCAGCCCAGCCTCCTGCTGGAGCACGTCTGCGGCCGCATCGCCCGCCGCCTGCTCTCCGCGTTCCCCACGCTCAGTCGCGTCACCGTGCGCATCACCAAACTCGCACCCCCCATCACCGGCCTCCAGTGCCAGGGCAGTGGGGTAGAGCTCACCCTTGCCCGGGGCGACTGAATCTCCCCCTATCTGCAAGGCAAGCAGAGCTTGCGAAACTTTAATCAAGAATTAGAGAATTTATATATCCGTCTTTGATTATGACCACGGATAGGATGGAAAGAACGGATATTGCCGATTACGTGGTCTTGTAAATCCGTGTAATCCGTGGTCGGAATATGAGTTGGACTAATTCTGCTTTCTGGATAATGCAAAAAAATATGCATCTTTTTAGTAAATCGATGGCGAAATAGAAATATTTTTGTACTTTTGCACTCAGAATGAAACATGAAGATATAGCCATCAAACCGTATCTCATAGAAAGGTTGAAGCAGGATCATTGCCTGTGGAGCTATGAGAGCGACTCCGTGCAGGACATCCCCGACGATGTCTTGGTGGAGTTGGTGATGCTGCATCTGGATATCGACGAAATCAACCTGCTGTTCCGGCTCTTCGACCACAAGACTGTGAAGCGGGCCTGGATTGAAAACGTGGTAGCACAAGGAGAGCGCTATTACAACCTGAACTACTTCTTCGCCTGGTACTATTTCCATGCCAAGCAGCCCCGCAGCTATGTCAAGGCGATGGCCACGCGGCAACTCAACAAACGGCTTGCAGTATGAGCCAGCCGTCACTTGCCCCACATACAGGACGGATTATCGAGGCGGTGAGCCGTCTGGAGTGCATCAAGCTGTTAGTGGCATTGTCGTAACGTGGAGGAAAAGATAATTGCCAGTTGACTGATTGTGTGAAGCGAATACAGAAATACAGAATACAGTTTTTTTATGAGCCGCATGAAATGGGGGGACTGGAAGTTATTATATATATAATTATATATATAATAAAATTATTTACTTATAATTTGTAACCACTTTTGCCTCTCTTCTGAGGTGTGTATGGGCTCCTAAAAAAACTGTATTCTGTATTTCTGTATCCGCTCGGGTGGAATTGTATGCCACAATTTCCGTAATGTATGGAATTGATAAAATATGTTAAATTGCCAAAAATTACGAACCGTTTTCTTGTGTAAGTTGAATTTTATATGCAACTTTGTACCGAAAACATTTTGAGCTATATTCTAATGCCGCGGATACTTGATTATATAGAAGAAAAAAGTGAGGGGAAATTCCACTGCTATAGGACAAACAAAATTAGTTTGGACATTCCGGATTATGATATCCTTAACTATGAAGACAAGAAGGCTGTAACCACGAAAACCAGTCAGATAGCAGAGAGTGACCTCGTATTGAAACCCTGCGTGGCTATAGACAAGCGTCTGGTAGAACTTTCGCGCCCTATTTTTTCATTTTTTCTGGACGGCTCACGGCATGTGTATAAGGTTGACGACATCGGCATAGGTAAAAAAATTTTTCCGGTTTTGGCCGGCCAGATTATCGTGGGTTGCTGTGAAAGAAAAGATAGGGACACGTTTAAGCCGTTTTCGTTACGTCATAAATTGGTGATATCAATGCCTGACGATTTCGATATTGACGATTTTGGTGCGGACTTTTGCAGACTGTATTGTGAAGAGTTGAATAAGAGCCTTGAAGAAATAAGGTATGTGAGAGAGGCGGAGATCAAGATAGACAAGTTGCTCTTGTACCGTACGGACATGAAGGAGCAGGGCGACAAGGACAATTATAAGAATCGGGGTACGGCAAAGATTCAAGCAGAAATGACGGATGAGGAACAGTTGATGGTTGACGATTTGTGCAGAAGGAACATGCTTGACGACCAGCATTACCTCATCAAGGACGGTTCTTTGGAGTATAATCCGAGGTTCTCGAATTTCATTCGTGAGGACAATACTATGCAGCGTGAGAATTATCGATACGTTGTAGGGGTGTCCAAAAGTTTCGATCCCGAACTTCTCCCGGACTTTGAAGGTCAAAGATTGTCCAAGACAATCGCAAACCTCAATCCTTTCGAGCGCACGAAAGCATACAGATATAGGTCAGAGGCAAACGGAGTACAATATGCTGTATGGTATCTGCGTTTGAGAGACAGTAGTTTCAGGGAAACGAATTTCTCTGATATCGTGAAATGTGAAATGGTTATCGTCGAAGAGGACACGCAGATTGAGACGGAACTGATAGACACCATCAGTGCCAATCTGATTAACGAGGCCTACCCCGTTTGCTTTGGTAATGACACGAGATGGGCCAACCATCTCTATCCCATCTATTTGACTGAAACTTTCTGCAAATCGAAATATTACAGTAGCAATATTATACTAAATCTATTTTAGATATAAAACAATACCCACCAACTTGACCATGCGGCCAGAGGTTAGTGGGATTCATCGATGCAAAGATAGGGATTTAAAGATTAAGAAACAAATATTTTTGGAAAAATATTATGAAATATAGTATATTTGAGCATTTCATGTCGAAAAAAAGACTCAATAGATACCTTCAGGCATGTGGCGGAGATAGCAGGAAGGCGATGACGCTCTATCGTTATAATTTGCGTTTGGCGCAGGAATTTCTTACCATAATCAGTTGCTTTGAGGTGTCTCTGCGCAATGCTATCGACGTAATCCTTGTGTCCCAGTTCGGAGATGAGTGGCTTAAGGATTCCATATCGCCAGGTGGAATTTTTACTCACCCCATTCTTCATAAGACAAATAAGACAATTTCGGATGCCTTCCGTAAATTATGCTCTCAGGGCCAATATTCGCACTCTAAACTTTTGGCACAGATGGATTTTGGTATGTGGAAGTATATGTTTTCACCCGTTCAGTATAAACTTACCAATCAGACATTGTTGAAAGTTTTCCCCTATAAGCAGAAGTCTACGCCACAATTACATATCAACCAAACATATTTGTTTAACGAATTGGATAAAATCAATACTCTCCGCAACAGAATTGCTCACCATGAGCCTCTCTGTTTTCCAACCGGAAAGGCTGTGATAGACACGACATATATAAGAAAGGAGTACAACAAAATTCTGACACTTTTTCAGTGGATGGGGATAGATGCTTCATCGATGCTCTATGGTCTCGACCACGTATTGAAAGTTTGTAATGGAATAGATCAACTATATACAGAAATATAATTTATTTATGGAAAAGGTTATTGGCAAGATTTCGGCTACGGAAAAATGTCCTTCGACGATAGACGAGTTCTTCTTCTGGACGGACAAGAAGCAGATTCTGAGTCCATTTGATGTGGTCAAAGTCGAACACGAATCAGGTTCGGTGACCTATGGCGTTATAGAAGAGATATACCACATCACCGATGCCCCCAGCCATTTTACGAGTTACATATCCAGTGATTTCGGTGATACGACCGATAACATTGGGAACATGAATCGGCTGGGAATGAACTACGTTCGTGCTCGTGTTTCCGGTAATACAGAGAACATCTACACACCGGTCCTTAATGGCAGACAAGTCTCGCTGTGCAACGAAGAGGACATAAAGAAGGCCCTCGGCCTTACGGAAAAGGATGTAAGGAATCCTTTAGTTTGCGGCTACCTCCAGATGTATCAGGGTGAAGAACGTGTAAAGGTGAAGGTCATACTCGATTCGCATTTTCTCATTGGCCCTGATGGCGCGCACATGAACATTTCGGGTATTTCGGGCCTTGCAGCCAAAACATCCTACTCGATGTTCCTCCTGCGTGCCATTCAAAGTAAATTCACGCTTGAAAATGGAGAAACGGCAGCCTTTGTTTTCTTTAACGTGAAAGGGCGCGATTTGTTGGCGATAGACGAACCCAACCAGGAACTTAGCGAAGAGGATAAAAACATATATCACGACCTGGGTTTGACGGATAAGCCGTTCGAGAACGTGAAGTACTACTATCCTTATAGCAAGAGCGATATCTCCAAGGTGCAATCGTATGCCGTACAGAAGGATGTGGAAAGGCAAAAGCGGAACGGGGATGCTTTCTCGTACAAGTTCACACTTGAAGACAATAAGGATCGTCTCGACCTTTTGCTTGCAAACGAGGAGGACGGTTCGGGCACACTGGAGGCTTGCGTGAATTTCATAATGAACGAGTCGGGCAATTTTCGGGGAGTCAATCAGTGGAAAACCCTGGTGGAACAAATAGACTCGTGTGCAAAAACAGAATCGGCTGGGGGCCAGAAAAATGAAATACCAGTTGTCAGTTGGCGAAAATTCAAGCGATGCATCAACAAGGCCCTTTCGAACGATGTCTTCGGGAAGACGTTGTTGGACGGTGAAGTTGACCTAAACAATGAAATACAGCACCATCTGCGTGCCAACAGCGTAATGGTAATCGATATAGCCCGGCTCGATGGTAATACGCAGAGCTTTGTTTTCGGCAGTGTCGCACGTGCCATATACGACCTGAAGTTAGGTGCAGACAGGTCGGACATACCGGACAAAATCATCTTGTTCGTTGATGAGCTGAACAAATATGCATCAGACGATGTGCCTAAGAACTCACCGATTTTAAAGCAACTTGTAGATATAGCCGAACGTGGCCGTTCGTTGGGTATCATACTCTTCGCCGTCGAACAATTCCGTAGTGCTATCCACAGCAGAGTGAAAGGCAATTGCGCTACGCACGCGTACGGGCGCACCAATTCTATTGAAGTATCGAAAGCAGATTATAATTTTGTGCCGAAGGTTTATAAGAATATGATGACACGTCTTTCACCAGGCGAATACATCATATCAAACCCCGCATTGAGATCGTTGATAAATATAAAGTTTCCACGTCCTGCCTACAAACAATTCCCTAACGGATAAACGCCATGAACGACAATCTTAACTATTCTTCAGAAGTCCGGAAGGGCCTGATAAGCATGCTCATGTTCAATCTTTATTCCCATGAGCAGACCATTTACAGAGAGTATGTACAAAATGCTTTAGATTCCATAAACGCTGCCGTCAAGTTGCACATTCTTGACCAGTTGAAGGATGGAGTCGTAGGAATCGATATTGACTACGAAGGCCGGCGTATAGTTATTCGCGACAACGGGAAGGGGATTCAATCTGCTGACGCAGTTCGCATATTACTGGACATTTCCGCTTCAAACAAGGACGGCATCACCGAAGCCGGTCAGTTTGGCATTGGCCGCCTAGTGGGTGGTGGGTATTGTCATGAAATGGTGTTTACCACTAGTGCCAGAGGTGAGGAAGTCGCCACTCAGATAGTCTTTGATATAGACAAAATATGGCGAATGGTTAAGGAGGATAAAAAAGACTATTTGGCAACGGAAGTCCTCAACAGGGGGACAACGAAGAGGCAGATTCCTGCCAAGGCTGAAGAGCACTTCTTTGAGGTTCAACTCAACAACGTAAAGGAGGAGTATTCTTCGACATTATTAAATGCAGAGACTACGATTAAGTACTTGGAAGAGGTTGCCCCGGTGGATTACAAGCCGCAATTCGTCAACATACTAATATCCGGCGCAAAACAAAACAAAAAATACGAGGCGCTGCATACCGGTTTGGAGAAGATTCAACTGTTTGTCGGTAACACTCCGGTACGTAAACAATATGGACTCAAAGTTGCCGGGACAGGCGATGACATAGAATCGCTTGAATATTTCACCATTCTGGATGAAACATTTGGCAAACTGGCATGGGGTTGGTTCGCGTTGACAAAGTACACCATTCAGATTTCCAAAGACGACCCACTGGCTGGAATACGGCTGAGGGCACACAATATCCAGATAGGTGACGCCAGCCAATTGTCCGGCAAACCACTGTGGAGTGAAGAGAGAGGTAATTCGTATTTTTACGGTGAAATATTTGTCACTCATCGCGACATAAGACCCAATTCTGCACGCGATGGATTAGTCCCAACGCCTGCAACGAAGGCTTTCTTGAAGCGACTTGAACTATATTTCAAAGAACTTAGAAATGTTTATACAAAGGCAAATGCCGCTAAGAAAGCGATTGAAAAGATTCATGACGGGGTAAAACTTTCAAAAGAGCGTGGACTTGATTATTACAAGGCAAAGGACGATATTGACAATAAGGGCAAAGGAGTATTTGAGAAACTACTGAAAAATTCAGAATTTCCCCCTGTCCGCCGAATGCTTGCCCTCTATGAACCTGATTATAAGGATGCGCTGAATGAGGTGTCGGCACTGATAGCGGACGCTCGCTCTAAGTCGAAAGACAAGACAGAGCCTGCCCCCACACCTTCTGACACAATTACAAGCCCCCCTGCAATTATTATTTCCGATCCAGAAGTAAAGGTGGGACAAAAAGCAGCCTCCAGTAAAATCGGAACGAGCCAGAAGGAAGCCCCCCAAGTTGCAGACCCCTTAAAGGTTGCAACGGGTGATATGCCTACTATGCCTAAGGAAGGGACAGGGAAAATAGATCCAAAACCTGTTACTCAGGGGGAACTTTTCCCCTCATCTTCACCTACACCTCAAGGTGATATCGTAGCCTCTCTTAATGGCATATTGGATAAAGGAGAAATATGGCTTATTCGTAAGGTGTTCAAGGTGCTGAATGACAACTGCCCCAAAAATGAGCATGACCAACGGCTCATAGAACAACTGAAAATGCTCATCGTAAAAGAATTCCGCAATGGCAAATAAAAGGCCAAAGAAGAAAGTATTGCTGATTGAACCCAACTACGCGAACAAGTATCCGCCAATTGGGCTCATGAAACTTGCTACATACTACCGAAATCGCAAATGGGATGTCACCTTCTTCAAAGGCGACCTGAAAATGTTTGTCATAGAGCGAATTGCAGACAGATGTATCGAGAATTTCCATGAAATCGATGATAGCATAGATTGGAATTTCAAGCGCGATGCCTTTGTTGAATACATCAAGACGCGACATGAAAGTTCTGCCGAGCAGATACATATAGAAAGGTCCGACTACGAACTAATCTTGTACGGGAAGTTGCAAGAATGGAAAGATTATTACTGGAAAGGCATTTGGAAACAGGAACCCGAATGGGACCGGGTGGGTGTGACCACACTCTTCACATTCTACTGGGACATAACTGTCGACACCATCAACTTTGCAAAGCAATTGGTTAAGAAGAAGAAAGACTTGATGGTAGGGGGCGTGCTGGCATCCATTCAGCCCAAGGAACTAGAAGAGGCAACAGGTATCAAGCCCTGGGTCGGCATACTTGGAAAACCAGGTGTCCTTGACAAAAACGACAAACAGATAATCGACAATCTGCCGCTTGACTACTCCATTCTCGATGAGATAGAGTATAAGTATCCGGCGGCAAATGCATTCTACGGATACATGACACGAGGATGCATTCGCCATTGTCCCTTCTGCGCCGTTCCCACGCTGGAAGACCAATACATACCTTACATTCCCCTGAAAGACCGCATAGAGAGTGTACGAGAAACCTATGGCGACCAAAAGGACTTGCTGCTGATGGACAACAATGTTTTGGCATCGGAAAATTTGAAAGAGATTATCGACGACATTGTGTCATCAGGGTTTGAAAAAGGAGCGACATTCGTTCAACCTGACATGCTGGACATATCCATCCGAAACCTTAGGAATGGAATCAATGATAGGGCGTACATCAGAAAGGGCCAGGCGCTAATCTTTGAGCTTTATAAAAAACTTAAGGGCCAAAAGGGGGACAAGTCGTATGAGGTATATAAAGTTATGATGAAATATCATATTGACAAATACACCACAACGACAAAAGAGAATCTGATTGCAGCATACGAGGAAATCAAAGAGTATTACAAGCGCCACTTCCGACCAGTGCCGCGTCAACGATACGTTGACTTTAATCAAGGCGTTGATGCCCGTCTTTTCAATGAAGAGGTCGTCGAACAACTCTCCCGCATTGCAATACGCCCGCTTCGCATAGCATTCGACGACATACATACCCAAAAGGCCTATGAAAAGGCCATACGGTTAAGCGTAAACGTAGGGATGAAGGATTTTTCCAACTATCTGCTTTATAATTTCAAGGACAAACCCATTGACCTCTATAGGCGTTTGAAAATCAACGTGGAACTGTGTGATGAGTTGGGAGTTAATATTTATTCTTTCCCGATGAAGTATCACCCTCTGCGCAAAGAAAAGGATGCAGATGAAGACTTTTCACACAACCGCGATTATATTGGGCAGCATTGGAATAGGAAATACATTAGAGCCATTCAGGCGATACTCAACAGCACAAAAGGAAAGATCGGGCGTGGCCAATCCTTCTTCTATGAAGCATTCGGACATACCGAGGATGAGTTTTACGAGTTGTTGGAAATGCCCGAGACATTCATTCTCTATCGTTTCTTCTTCAAGTGGTTAGACGAGAAGGGTAACATGGGCACCAACCACTGGAGAATGTGTTGGCAGCAGTGTATGACGGTCCTTGATAATAACGAAAAGCAAACAACGTTAGACATCATCCACCGCAATGTATTCAGCCAGGAAGAAATCCAATCTGTAGCATCTCCTGAAGCACTGGAGCTACTGAAGTTTTATACCAACTACCGAAAAGACATCATTACGCCTGGCACGCGACTGTATGCGTTGAAGCAGGAATATGATGCCAATCCCACAATTGAGTTAAGACGTAAAAATCGGAAGCGATGAATAAGGAAAACAGGGAGTCTGTTGTGGCCGAAGGTTCTGACAAATAAAATATGCATGTCACATGGGCATCAATAGTGAAACTACAATTCTCCAATTGAAGAAGGCGGGAATGATTTCCTACCCCACGTTTTTTGTCCTGAAAAGCAGGAATCTGATGACTGTGCAAGATATTTTATTATATCTTGGTAAAAATAGAGAACGGTTGACGGGATATAAATTTTCCGGGAAAAAGATTTATAAAGAAATAGAGACCTTGATTAATGAGAATAATCTTAAAATCTCACACGAAAAGGCCATCTCTTCTGATGAGACCACAGATATACCAAATCATAATGTTACCATCCGTGAATTGAAAGATGATAGATTGATATCCTATGCGACCTACCTTGCACTTACGAGAAATAATCTACACTCTATCAATGACATAATTCAACACATTGACGGGGATGTAAGGAACTTAATGAAGTTTGGTGGTTTCCGATCTTGGAATATTGATGAAATTTCAATTGTCCTGAAGAAGTTCTATGCCGAAGATAGGATGCAAAATCAGCAGATCTATGATGGACATGAAAGCGAAGATGAAAAAGTGATATATGAAGACGAAGAACTGCTATGTCGCAAAGCAGAGGATTTGATAGTACGTGACGAAACAACTGTCAAGGCCATGCGCTATGCGAATCTGATATCTGTCCGAACCTATAACGTTTTCAAAAATATCGGGATAAAGACTTTTCGTGACATTTTAGACAGCATAGACGGAGATGTAGAGAGACTATTGAATCTGAGAAATTTTGGCAAGAAATCTCTATTAGAGGTAAAAAGGCTTATAAAGAAAGCCGAAATTGATAAAGACTCCCAGGAAGAACTGACTCATGAGAATTTGTCCCCGTTTATGGATATTATCGCCGAGGTCTATGCAGATACGTTTCGTGAGGACGACCCCATTAGCGAAATAGCAAGGCAGGAGTTTCCTTCAGCGGAGGCATTTTGTAATGCTATTCTGGGTGGTGAGTATGATTTCCTGAAAATACATGTGAACTTAGGCCGGGAGGGGAATTTACGGCTCAGGAATCTTTACTATAATTTAATCGAGAGAATACTGCAGAAAATGTGTGATAAGTCGCTGCAATACAATACAGTTTATCAACGGATTATGCAATTCCGCAGTGGATTCATGATGGACAACGATACATTCTCGATAAAGGATGCAATCTCCTTTTTGCCTGCCACGAAGAAGGAACTGATAGAAAGGAGTTACAAACGATTGTCGTTTAAACTTCCGCTAAGGGCATTGCGCATATTACACACACACATGCCGACATATTTGGATGTCATCCCATACTTCGGCAAATTGCCTTATGAATACAATGCCCTCTGCCCAGGACAAAGCATGAAAAAGACACTGTCAGATCTATATCGCTTTGTCTCAGAATTTGAAAGTGATGTCTATGTCATACTTTCCTCTCTGTCTCAGGAAGAGGCAATTAGACGTGATGCCGCAGAAATGTTCCCCTTCCTTGGCCCCGACCAGATAAAGTTCTTGGGGCAGTATAAGGATGAGAATCGGTCGTACCCCATGTTCTATGTCCTGTATCATTACTTGAAGACCTCCGAGCAACGTGTGGAGCATGTCTACAGCCTCTTGAACGGCATACGCGACGGTGAGTTCCACACGCTGCTGAGTGCGGGGCGCTTGCTGGGTCTGACGCGCGAGCGTGTGCGCCAGTTGTCGGTCAAGGGGGTGGACCTGCAGGGCACGGAACTGGACAAGCCGAGGTCGTGGGAGGGCTATGCGCCACTCTTTGCCCTGCCGTACATCACGGAACTGTCGCCCAAGTACCGGATGACGCAAGAGGAGGAGGAACTACCCTTCGGCTTCAACATCTTCGCGCGGCTGCTGCCCTTGGTGGCCCCCTTCAAGCGCTTCCAGGTGCAGGGGAAAAGCCTGCTCGTGGGCAATAACCTGCTCGCAAGGTGGAATTTTGAAGAGGTGCTGAAGAAGATGGACGCCATCTTCCACAACCGTTATATACGGGATACCGACTTTGGGTTGACGGATTTCGTGGAGGACGTGGCGGGCGAAGACAGGGATGATGCGCTGGGACTGCTGACCTACGTCGTAGCGGAGGCATACGGCTGTCCGGTTACGGAAGGCGGACGTTTCACGATAGTGCAGAACCGCATCGATGTGGCACAGGAGGTTTACGAAATCCTTTACAAGAACGGAAGCCCCATGCACATTGAGGAAATATTTGCTGCCTTCAAAATGATATATCCCGCCCATAAATATGAAAAATCTGCTTACTTGAGGTCGTATATACAAAAGCATCCGCACATCAGGGCCATAGGCAATACGTCGCGCTACGGGCTCGACTCGTGGGACGTGTACTTCGGCGGCGTGCGTGACCGATTGAGGGAAATTCTCAATGCATCGAACGTGCCAATGTTCGTCGATGACATCGTAAAAAAAGTGCTTGAAGTAATACCCTATACCAACAGGGCCAGTATACTGTCCTCGATGGATTCGCCGGACTTCGTGTCTTATAAGCAGGACAGATGGGGCCTTGCGAGCAAGCAATACTCCAACCGCTTCGAGTGCAACCACGCGGAACGCCGGAGAAAGGCGTTCGATGAGCGTTTCGACGAATTCAAGGAGTTTGTGGAAACATATCACCGTTTCCCCTTCACTACGGGAGGGGAAAAAGAAGAGACAATTTGTCGTTGGTTAAACAACGTCAAGAATGGCATAATCACTACTACAAGCGAACAGCAAGAAAAGTTCCAATCAGCCCTACGTCAGTTCCGGGAGGCACACTATCCGGAGAGTACTTCGGAATACAAATGTCAGGAAAAATGTAACGAATATCGGGAATACTTAGAAGATAATTACGAACTGCCTACACACCAGTCGAACGAAGAACTTTATATGTGGATGTACAGAATAAAGCGTGAGTATAACGGCCTTTCAGAGAATAGTCGATATTATTTAACGGAATTGTTCAATTTAATAAACTCATATGGCTTTTATCTTTAAAAATGATTGGGCGGCATCGTTGCATTGCTATTGGTGGCATAAATAGAAAACCTAATAATCTATGAAGAACAGGAAATATCTCAAGACCGTAGAGGTGGCCGAACTGACCGGGCGGCTGTATAACGAGATTCTGAATCTCGTAAATACGGATGAGCTGGATGTTGAAGAACTGAAAGAAGATGATAACGTTTTTGACATTGACATTCAGCCTAAAAGCAATGACATCAAGTGGTTCTGCCTTTTTGTTTTGACTTGCATAAAAGACCAGATGAACCAGCGTAGCTATCAGATACTGCATGATACGTTGCAAGGCGATTCGCGGAGCGAGATAGCGTTGCGGTTTCGTCTTACCCAAGAGCGGATACGACAGATTGTAGTGAAGGCTACAAAGCAAGCCGGGGAACTGCTCATAGAACAGCGTAAAAATCTTGAAGAAGTTAAGGCTGAGAATGTAAAACTGAAAGTTCAGGATAATCTCTTGAGAGAAGAGAATATAAGGCTGAAATCTTTACTTCCTAAGGAAGTCATAATTAGCGAAGAGGTTAGTGATAAGGATTTCAGTGCAGAACTGACAGGGTTGCTTGAGACTCAACTCCAAGATATTGCCCTGCCATTAAGGGCTGTTAAAATACTTCGGGTGATGGGGGTCTGCAAATTTTCTGACATTCCACAGATAGAAAGTAAGGAACAGGTCTTGAAGATGAGAAACAGTGGGCAGAAAACAGCTCATGACATCTCAGAACTGTTGGAAGACTTTAATCTGAATTTTGGAATGTCGTATAGGGATGTTGTCAGAGTGTTGAAGGCTAACGGCTGGCAGGACGCGAAAAGAAAATGGATGGAAGGAAGTGGGAACAAAGTAAAACGTCAAACGAAAGGCAATAGAATGTTTCTCAAGACCGTAGAGGTGGCCGAACTGACCGGACGGCCGTATAACGAGATTCTGAGTCTTGTAAATATGGGTGAGCTGCCTGGGTATAAGAATCGCAGAGGAAAGTGGATGATAAATGTTAAGGCTGTGGAGAAACATTTTGACATTCACGTTAACGAAGCAGCAGATGAGAATGGGAAGGATGGGAAGGAAATCAAGCTGAAGACTTCCGAAACGGTGGATGACGAAAAAATAATCAGTGGCTATACAGCCAGACAATATTTGAATTGCACTAAGGCTGAGTTTAAGAACCTTGTCTGGAGGGGGATGATTAAGGCTTTCCGCGGTGATGATAGGCGATGGATGGTGTCAAAGGAAAGTGTCCTCCGGTATCTGAAGGACTTGAAGAAATAGTCGGGAGATTACCGCGCCATTCTGGCAGCCCACCCCATATAATAATTAATCGCCCTTTTTTTATATAAAAAAGGGCGATATATATTTATTATTAGATATATATTTATTATTATATATGGGGGCTATGCCAGAAGCCGCCGACTCAGGCGACAGCCCCTCCTCTTAGGCCCTTATATAAGGGCCATAGAGGGGGGCTTATGCCTATCCTTGACGAAAAAGAACCTATAATTTCCTCGAATAGTCCGGAATTTCCTCAAATAGCACAGTAACGTCATCCCTTTGCCGTATCTTTGCACCGAAGTTCAGTCAACCTGTGTAAATAAGTTCACCAACCTACGACGATAAGTTCTGCAACCTATGCTTACAAGTTCACCAACCTACAACGATAAGTTCTGCAACCTTCGGCTCGCAGAAATGATCTGGGCCGTCGGGCTATGCCTTGAGCTTCTCTTCCAGATGGCGAAGCATGTCCACGGTCGTTCTTTCCAGATTAGAACCGAGATGGAATCTTCCCTGGAAATCGCTTTCGTATGTCGGCATAATTTCGTAACTTTGCCAACGTGTGGGGAAGAATCTGCACTGGTGGATGGTTTATCGCTGCTATCAGTAAGTTTTTTTAACCAATTATGAAGGGAAAGCGTGAGATAAGGAATAGTACGGCGGAGTTCCTGATTTTCCAAGCGGAGAATAAGGAGCAGGGCGTCGAGGTGATGTATGCCGATGAGACGATTTGGTGTACACAGAAGGCAATGGCGGCACTCTTCGACGTGGGAGTGCCTGCTATCAGCAAACACCTTGCCAATGTCTTTGAGACGGGAGAACTGAACGAAGAAGCAACTATTTCCAAAATGGAAACAGTTCAGCAGGAAGGCATAGGAATATATATTAAAAACAGATATTGATAAAATGAAGAACAGATTTGTAATGATGATTGCTGCACTGTCGGTCAGTGTATGCCTGCAGGGCATTCGGATGGAATAGCCCCCCGGGGACGCTGAACTGACAAAGCAACTCACCCTGGAGACCATTGCCGACGGCCTTCAGGGTGAGTCTTTTTTTGCTTCGATGCGTAGTGATGTGTGTGGGTGTTATCCCTTGAGCTTCTCTTCCAGATGGCGAAGCATGTCGACGGTCATGCTCTCGAGGTCGTAGTCGGGCGCCCAGTCCCACTCGTTGCGGGCACAGGAGTCGTCCATCTTGTCGGGCCACGAGTCGGCAATGGACTGTTTCAGGGGGTCTACCTCGTAGGTCATCTCGAACTGGGGCTTGTGGCGACGGATGGCCTGGAAGATGGTTTCGGGGTCGAAGCTCATGGAGGCCACGTTGAAGCCGTTGTGGTGGACGAGGCGCGCGGGGTCGGCCTCCATGATGTGGATGGCGGCCTTCAGGGCGTCGGGCATGTACATCATGTCCATGAGTGTGCCCTTGGCAATGGGGCAGACGAAGCGCTCGCCGCGCACGGCTGCGTAGTAGATTTCGACGGCGTAGTCGGTGGTGCCGCCGCCGGGCAGCTGCTGGTAGGAGATGAGGCCGGGGAAGCGGACCGAGCGCGTGTCGGTGCCATACTTCAGGTGGTAGTAGTCGGAGAGCAGTTCGGTGGTGACCTTGGAGATGCCGTAGATGGTGCGCGGACGCTGTATGGTGTCCTGGGGCGTCATGTTGTGGGGCGTGTCGGCACCGAAGGAACCGATGCTGCTGGGCGTGAAGACGGCGCAGTGGTTCTCGCGTGCCACCTCGAGCACCTTCCACAGTCCGTCGATGCCTATCTTCCATGCCAGGCGCGGGCGGCTCTCGGCCACGACGCTGAGCAGCGCTGCCAGGTTGTAGATGGTGTCGATTTTGTATTCGCGCACGACGTCGCCGATGTGCTGTCCGTCCGTCACGTCGGCAATGGCTGCCGGGCCGCTCTCCAGCAGTTCGCCCTTGGGCTCTGCGCCTGCGATGTAGCCTGCAACCACGTGGCTGCTGCCGTAACGTTTTCTGAGTTCGCGAGTTAACTCTGTGCCGATTTGGCCCGTAGAGCCGATAACCAAAATGTTCTTCATAGTGATAGTTTGGGTTATACTTGATTTTGATGTGCAAAAATACAAAAAATATTTGGAATAGAGATTAGAGTTTAAGGAATAATTGTGTATCTTTGTATGCGTAAACTATTAAATCCTTAAATCAATATTATTATTATGTACGGAAAAATGAAAGAACATCTCTGCCAGACCCTGGCCGAGATTCGCGAGGCAGGACTCTATAAGGAGGAACGCCTCATTGAGACTCCGCAGCGTGCTGCCATCCGGGTGAAGGGGCAGGAGGTGCTGAACTTCTGCGCCAATAACTATCTGGGACTGAGCGACCATCCGCGTCTGATTGAAGCATCGAAGAAGATGATGGACGAACGCGGTTTCGGCATGTCGAGCGTGCGCTTCATCTGCGGTACGCAGGACATCCACAAGCAGCTGGAGCAGGCCATCAGCGATTACTTCAAGACGGAGGACACCATACTGTATGCTGCCTGCTTCGATGCCAACGGCGGTGTGTTCGAACCCCTCTTCACCGAGGAGGATGCCATCATCAGCGATGCGCTGAACCATGCCAGCATCATCGACGGCGTGCGTCTGTGCAAGGCCAAGCGTTACCGTTATGCCAATGCCGATATGGCCGAACTGGAGAAGTGCCTCCAGGAGGCTCAGGCTCAGCGCTTCCGCATCATTGTCACCGACGGCGTATTCTCGATGGACGGCAACGTGGCCCCGGTGGACAAGATATGCGACCTGGCTGAGAAGTACGATGCTCTGGTGATGGTGGACGAGAGCCATTCGGCAGGCGTAGTGGGTGAGACGGGGCACGGCGTGAGCGAGTTCTTCAAGACCTACGGCCGGGTGGACATCTACACGGGCACCCTGGGCAAGGCCTTCGGCGGTGCACTGGGTGGCTTCACGACGGGTCGCAAGGAGATTATCGACCTGCTGCGTCAGCGCTCGCGGCCCTATCTGTTCAGCAATTCGCTGGCACCGGGCATCATCGGCGCCTCGCTGGAGGTGTTCAGGATGCTGAAGGAGAGCAACGAACTGCACGACCGCCTGGTGGAGAACGTCAACTACTTCCGCGACAAGATGATGCAGGCCGGATTCGACATCAAGCCTACGCAGTCCGCCATCTGCGCCGTCATGCTCTACGATGCCAAACTGTCGCAGGTATTCGCTGCCAAGATGCAGGAAGAGGGCATCTACGTCACGGGCTTCTACTATCCCGTCGTGCCCAAGGGGCAGGCCCGCATCCGTGTGCAGCTGTCGGCCGGACACCGGCGTGAGCATCTGGACAAGTGCATCCAGGCCTTCGTCAAGGTGGGCAAGGAGCTGGGCGTCCTGAAGTAGTCAGAACCTGAAGTCGACATAGGCGGGGACGTGGTCACTCACGCCCCCGTTGTAGTTTGCACCCAGGTAGGTCCGGTGGGGATGCCAAGTACCGTCCGAGGAGGCGCGTCGCATCCAGGATGCGGCGTACAGCTGGATGCCTCCGGCCACTTTCTGCGCCAGGGCGGGACTGACCAGCATGTGGTCTATCCAGCTCCATTCTCCCTGGAAGCGATACGTGCCACTGCTGACCCTGCGCTTTGCTGGCGTCAGCGGTACGAGCGGCGTGCCCTTCAGCAAGGGGGCCAGGGCTTTATCGCGCAGCGTCGCATTGAAGTCGCCCATCACGAGCAGTTGGCAGGCAGGCTGCCGACGGAGCAGCGAGTCGGTCAGCTGCATCAGTTCGCCGACGGCCAACCGGCGGTTGCGCTTGCTGTCCTTGTGGCCTCCGGCCCTACTGGGCAGGTGGCAAACGACGATGTGCAGCGTGTCGCCTCCGACGGTCTGTCCCCAGGCGTGGAGCAGGTCGCGTGTGGGTCGGAGACCGTGCGCTTGGGAGGGGATGCGTCGGGTGTCGTAGCCCATGAGGCGGAACAGGGTGGGCCGGTACATGAGGGCAACGTCGATGCCACGCCGGTCGGGGCTGTCGCTCATCACATACCTGTAGCCGATGGTGCGCAGGGGACCGCGACGGCACAGGGCCGTCATCACGCTGTCGTTCTCCACCTCGCAGAGGCCCACCAGCATGGGGGCCGTCGTCCCGCCGATGCCCATCACCACGCGGCTGATGTCCTCAATCTTCCTCCAGTATCGTCCCCAGGTCCATTGCCGAGGGCTGTCGGGCATGAATTCGTAGTCGTCGCGAAGCGAGTCGTGGCGGCAGTCGAACAGGTTCTCCACATTCCACGTAACCACCCGAAACGTGCCCTGTGCCAGCATCGTTGCCGACCAGAGCCAGAGAAATATGACGAAGGTCAGCCTTGCCATCTGAGTTGCCAGAAGGCCACGGCAGCCGCAGCGGCCACGTTCAACGAATCCACCTGGTGCGACATGGGGATGCGGGCCACGTAGTCGGCATCGCTGATGACCTCGCGAGCCAGTCCGTCGCCCTCGGTGCCCATGATGATGGCCAGGCGGGATTCGGCCATCAGCTGTGGGTCGTCGATGGGTACAGAGTCGTCGGTCAGTGCCATGGCTGCCGTGCGGAACCCCAGGGCGTGCAGACTGCTGAGGGGTGGCTCTATCCATGTCCAGGGGACCAGGAAGACGGTGCCCATCGAAACGCGCACGGCACGGCGGTTCAGGGGGTCGCACGAGGTGGGGGTGAGCAGTACGGCATCTATGCCCAAGGCGGCCGCCGAACGGAAGATGGCTCCGATGTTGGTCGTGTCCACCACGCTGTCTATCACCACGATGCGGTGGGCGTTGCTGCAAATGGACTCCACGCTGCAGGGCTGCGGGCGACGCATGGCACAGAGCACGCCGCGCGTCAGCTGGTAGCCCGTCAGCTGCGCTAATAATGCACGCTCTCCGACATAAATGGGAATGTCGCCACACATTCCTATTATGTCGGCCGCATCGCCGGTAATGTGTTTCTCTTCGCACAGTATGGCCACGGGCTGGTAGCCCGCACTGAGCGCCACACGTATCACCTTGGGACTCTCGGCAATGAATATTCCCTTCTCCTGTTCCAATCGGTTGCGCAGCTGTGCCTCGGTCATGCTGCTGAACATTTCCACGCCAGGGTGGGAGAGTGATGTTATTTTCTCTACGGCCATAGGTTATCTTTCGTGCTTTCTTGCAATATTGTGGACATAATTTATCATAACTTTTTGCAAAGTTAGCAATTATTTTCGTAACTTTGCACACTGGAAGAAAGATACTGCATGGCAGAAATAGATTTAAATCAGATAAAGTTGCGGTACGGCATCATCGGACGCGATGCCCGGCTGGACAATGTGCTCGATACGGCTTTGCAAGTGGCAAAGACCAATCTGGCCGTTTTCATCCAGGGCGAGAGCGGTACGGGTAAGGAGGTCGTTCCGCGCATCATACACGACCATTCGCTGCGCAAGACGAAACGATACATCGCCATCAACTGTGGCTCGATACCCGAGGGGACGATAGACAGCGAACTCTTCGGCCACGTCAAGGGCTCCTTCACGGGGGCCATCAGCGACCACGACGGATACTTCGGCGCGGCCAATGGCGGAACGTTGTTCCTGGACGAGGTGGGCGAACTGCCCCTCTCCACCCAGGTCCGCCTGTTGCGTGTGCTGGAGACGGGCGAATACATCCCCGTGGGCGGTTCGGAACCGAAGAAGACCGACGTGCGCATCGTAGCGGCCACGAATGTGCAGATAGAGAAGGCCATACGCGAAGGCAAGTTCCGCGAGGACCTCTACTACAGGCTCTGCACCATCAGCGTGAAGATGCCCCCTCTGCGCGAACGTGGCGACGACGTGCTGCTCCTGTTTAAGAAGTTCGCCATGGATACGGCACAGCAATACAGCATCCCCGAACCCCTGAGGCTGACGCCCGAGGCCGGACGGGTGGTGATGCAATACAAGTGGCCGGGCAACATCCGACAGTTCAAGAACGTTGTGGAGCAGATGAGCATCCTCTCCAAGGAGCGCATCATCACGCCCGAGATATTGGCTCAGTTCGAAATCACCCCCTCGGCCGAAACCACCGACCTGGCCCTGCGCGACGCTTCCGTCAGCACTCGTGGCGACGGCAGTGTGGAGCATGCCATGAAGATGATGCAACTGATGATACACTCGCTGAAGATGGATGTGGAGATGCTGAAGCAGAAGGTGGACGGACAGGCACAGTCGACCCAGGTGGTGCGCCAGTTGCCGGCCCCACATGAGCGCCTCGAAGTGGAGACCCCCCATCAGGGCATGCCCCATGTTACCCAGGCGGCACAGGAAGACGACTATGTGGACGTGGAGGACGACGAAGACCTGAACCTGGAGAAGATGGAGCGCCGCATGATAGAGAAAGCCCTTCGCCGCAGTCGCAACCGCCGCAAGGTGGCTGCCGACGACCTGGGCATCAGCGAGCGCACCCTCTATCGTAAGATTAAGGACTATGGGATTGAAGAATAATAAGCGCAGAGCGCACCAAGAAGACAGAGGACGCAGAGCACAGACGACTCGAGGAGGGAACTGGATTCCTGATATCAGAGTTTTCTGTTGCAAGGCCCTTTGTCGTGCCTCTTTGCTCTGTCTCCTCTGTCTTGTCAGTGTGCTCTGTGTCTCATCTTGCCGCATCAGCTACAAGTTCAATGGCGCCAGCATCGACTATAACAAGACCAAGACGATACAGATCGACAATTTCCCCATCCGTTCGGCTTATGTGTGGGCACCCATGCAAAGCATCTTCCAGAACAAACTTACCGACCTCTATGCCTCGCAGACCAAACTGAGGCAGGTGAGAAAGAACGGCGACCTGCAGTTGGCAGGCGAGATTACCGGCTTCGACCAGTACAACAAGGCCATTTCGGCCGAAGGCTACTCCAGCCAGGTGCAGCTGAAGATGACCGTCAACGTCCGCTTCACCAACAATGCCAAACATGCCGAGGACTTCGAAAGGCAGTTCTCTGCCACAGCCGAATACGACAGCAGCCAGCAACTCGTCAACGTTCAGGAGGAACTGGTGACGCAGATGGTGAAGGACATTGCAGAACAAATCTTTAACGCCACCGTGGCAAACTGGTAACATACTATGGCAAAGCGCATCACAGAATACATCAACGAGACCGGTAATGGCGGGGCCGCAGAGCAAAGGCAACTGAGGCAACTGCTGGAGCGATATCCCTATTATCAGGCCGCCCGACTGCTCTTGCTGCGCTCGCTCTACGAGAACCACGACCCCTCCTTCGGACAGGAACTGCGAAAGGCTGCCATCTACATCCCCTCGCGCCGGGTGCTCTACAATCTCATCGAAGGGGAGCGCCTGAAACCCACCCCCGACTCGGGACCGCGCAAGGTCAATGCCGAAACCGACGATGCCGCCGACCGTACCTATTCGCTCATCGACGATTTCCTGACCACACTGCCCGAGGTGGCCGAACCGAAACCTACAAATCGCAAACGCCCCATGGCGGACGCTTCCACCGACTACATTTCGTACATGATGCAGATAGAGGAAGACAGCCAGACGGGCGAACCGCAATCCGCCGCCAGCACCTACGGACAACCTCTCCTCGACTCATTCCTCGAGCAAGGGCGCATCGTCATCCAGGAACAGCCCGACGACGAACTGCAGAAACCAGAGATTGACAGCGAAATGGGGGCCGATAGTCAGATATTCACCGAAACTTTGGCTCGAATATACATCAAACAGGGCAAATTTGACAAGGCTCTTGAAATTATTCGGCAACTTTCCTTGAATTATCCAAAAAAAAATCGTTACTTTGCAGACCAAATACGTTATCTTGAGAAAATAATCGTAAATAATAACAATAAAATAAAGTAAAACAATGTACAACGTAATCTTAATTTTGATTGTAGTCGCATCCGTACTGATGTGTCTCATTGTATTGATTCAGGAATCCAAGGGCGGCGGCCTGGCCAGCGGTTTTGCTGACAACAATGCCATGCTTGGTGTACGCAAGACCACCGATGTCATAGAGAAGACCACGTGGGGCTTGGCTGCTGTAATGGTGGTGCTGAGCATCATCAGTGTTGCCTTCCTGGCAACTCCCAAGAGCGCAGGTTCGGCCATCATGGAGCAGGCCATCGAGGAACAGGCAACCAATCCTACCAACGTGCCTGCCATCGAGGCTGGTGCCCAGCCCAAGGCCGAGGCTCCCGCAGCAACTCCCGCTCCCGAGACTCCCGCTCAGTAATATCCACGAATTTTACGAACATTTCATTTTCTGCTAATTAAGTAGTTATATATTCGTGAAATTCGGGAAATTCGTGGTGAAGAAGAAGGAGGCTGTGTCGTTTGACACAGCCTCCTTTTTTGTTCCATAGGCATGGGGTCGGGCTCAGAGGCGAACCTTCAGAGCCTGACCGTTGTAAGTTACCGACTTCGTCTGCTGGCTGCCAGCGAGGCGGAGGCGGAAGGTGCGATTGGCGAGCATGCCGGGGAACTGACCCTGACGGCGGGCAATCGTGAGTTCGCCCTTCTTGTCGTTCCACGCGAAGGCGATGGTGGAGTACACACCCTGCTCGTAGCGGTACGAGTCGCCCTCGTCTTCGTAGAGGGTGAACTTGCCGTTGGCACCCGGATATATCACAATGTCGAGCTCATCCCACTGATGCTCAGAAGCGTATTGCATGACGGGGGCCAAGGGCAGAATGGAACCCGAACGAACCATCATCGGTGCCTGGGCAAACGGGGTCGACAGTTCAACGTCCTGACCGCCGGGGTACAGACGCTCCGTCCAGAAGTCGTACCAGTCGGCACCCTTGGGCAGGTACTTCGTGGCTGTGGCCGGCTGGTTGAAGTCGACCGAACGGGCAGCGTTGGTTCCTTCGTCGGTGTACTGCGGCCGGGTGATGGGCAGCGCCAGCAACGAACGGCCGAAGAGGAACTCGTCGGTCAGTTCCCATGTGCGCTGGTCCTGCGGGAAGTCGTACATCAGTGCACGCATGTAGCTTTCGCCGTCGTGGGTTACGGACCATGCCGTACTATAAATATAAGGTAATAGGCGATAGCGCAGCCTTATGGTCTGCTCGATGGCGTCGAACACGGGCTCGCCCTTCTTGCCGAACTGGTATATCTCGCGAGGAGCATCGGTCCCGTGGCTGCGGAATACGGGGCAGAAGAGGCCGAACTGCATCCAGCGGACATAGAGTTCCTGATAGTTGGGATTCTTGTTGGCATTGCTGCCGCCATAGCGACCGCAGAAGAATCCGCCGATGTCAGTGTTGATGTTGGGGCAACCCGTCATCGTGTAGTTCAGGCACAGGGGTATCTGACGGCGCAGGACGTCCCAGGAAGAGGTGACGTCGCCGCTCCACAGTCCGCTGCCGTAGTGCTGTTGGCCGGCGAAGGCCGAGCGTGTCATGATGAAGACTCGCTTGTCCTGCTCCAGTCGGCGCTGGTTCTGGTACACACCCTTCACGGAAGCCAGGGGGAAGGCATTGCGCAAGGAGCGCCAGGTGCCCTGAGCCGGTATGCCCAGCGAGGGCGACTGGCCTACGGGACGGTTGTAGTCCTCGTCCTTAGGCCCTACGTAGTCGGGGTCGGTGGAGTCCATCCACCAGGCGTCCACGCCATAGTCGTGGAGGCGGCGCAGATACTTCCAATAGATGTCGCGTGCCTCTTGGCTGAAGGGGTCATAGACGCGCACTCCGCTGGGATAGTCGCGCTTGGGAGGCCAGATGCCGCTGCCGCTCTGTGGCCACGTCTCGAAGTCGAAGAGCAGACCCTTCTCGTTCAGTTCGCGATACTGCTTGGTCATGGGACCGAAGCTGGCCCAGATGCTCATCATGAGGTGGGCGTTCTGTTCGTGTACACGCTGCACCATGCGCTCGCCGTCGGCAAAGTCTTCGTTCAGGAATTCCATAGCATTCCACAGATAGTTGGAGCCCCAATACTGCCAGTCCTGTACGATGCCGTCGAGGGGAACGCCGTTCTTGCGGTGCCAGTTGACGACATCGAGCAGTTCGCGGCTCGACTTGTAGCGCTCCTTGCACTGCCAGTAGCCGAAGGTCCAGAGGGGGAACATGGGCACGTCGCCAGAGAGTTGGCGCATGAGCCGGTTCACTCCGTCGGCCGAACCGCCGAACATGAAGTAGTAGTCAATCTGGTCGCCCGTCTCAGGGCTGAAGGTCATCCCCTCAGCATTGTCCCTGAAGTCGGCACGACTATAGTTGTCCCAATAGATGCCCCATCCCTTGATGGACTGGATGACGTACTGGAAGTCTTCGAGATTCGACTGCTCCATCTTCTTGAGGTCGGTTCCGCGACGGTTGAGTTTGCCGTCCTGCAGGGCTGCCAGTCCGTAGATGGGTTCGTCCTGGTCCAGGGTATAAGTTTGGGCCAGGCGAGGCTGCAGGCTTGTTGCCTTCTCGCGCAGCAGGTTCTTCCCCTTTGCCAGGAACTGCACCTGTCCGTCCTGCTTGTTGATGGTCACGGTGAGGCCCGACGAGGTGAGCACCACCTGATTGGCCGCCTCCTTCACGCTCAGCCGTACGTTCTGTGGCAGCATCGTCACGACCATGCTCTGCGGGGCCTTGCCGTCCAGGGCCTTGCCGTGCTGTACGCGCACGATGCTGGGCGACATGAATGTGACACGTGTTTCGCCCCCTTGGGTCTTAATCCCGTAGGGCTTCGTCTCTGCCTGTGCGACTATGGCAATGCAGGCGAAAAAGAGTAAGTTAAGTATCTTTTTCATAGTGGTTAAGGATTAAAAGTCTGCACAAAGTTAATAATAAATCTGTAATGTTGCAACAGCTGGATTAGAAAAGCAAGCTTTCCTTTTGCATTGCGCTCGTTTTTTCGTACCTTTGGCTCCACCGAAGGTACTGTCACTCGGCAATGAAAAGAAAAGCAAGCTTTCCTTTTGCATTGCGCTCGTTTTTTCGTACCTTTGCCAGCGAAATGCGCAGACTGAAGAAGAATATCTACCTGGGAATGTGTGGGGCGACGCTGGTCGTGCTGACGGTTGTGCGTTGGACCAGTTCGTCCGTGCGTGCTGCAATGGAGCAGCCGAAGGAGGAAATCGAGGCCCCGGCACCTTCTGCCGAAACCACGGAAATGTCTGACGTGGAGCCGGTTGAGGTGGAAGAGGTGACGTCGCTTTCGCCGTCGGCTTCTTTCGGTCGGCATCCCATACTCAGCGTCTACAGTTATCAGGAATGCTTCCCCGATGTACAGGACGTCCAGATCGTGGCCGCAAGGCGCTGGGGCGTTCGCCCGGTTCGGAATCGCGAACAGGCCGAACACCGAAAGGACGAACTCGTCTACGTGGGTTCCAATCCCTACTATGTCATCGACCGAGGCATGACAAGCAGCATTCCCTATCTGGTGCCGCGTGCTGCCCATTTGTTGCATGACATCGGCCGCAACTATCTGGATTCGTTGGCTGTGAAAGGCGTGCCCCTGCATCGCATCATCGTCACCAGCGTGCTTCGGAGCGAGGAGGACGTGATTCGCCTGTTGCTGAAGAATGGCAACGCCAGCGACCAGAGTTGCCACCGCTTCGGCACGACGTTCGACATCTGTTATAATAGGTATAGCACCGTGGAACCTCCAGGCGAGCGCCGCCGCACCGTGACCAACGACACGCTGAAATACGTCCTTGCCGAGGTGCTGCGCGACCTGCGCGAGGAGCGCCGCTGCTACATCAAGTATGAGGTGAAGCAGGGCTGCTTCCACATCACCACGCGGTAAGGGTTAAAATCTGCAAAATTTCACATCCCGATTAAACGCTCTCGGATTCCGAGGGTCATAAAGTCGTGTGCACAACTAAATAACCCTATTATTAACACCTTAATAATTTAGAAAATGAAAGCGAAGAATCTTTTTGCATCAGCATTATTGGCAACAGCCCTTCTATTCTCAGTCAACAACACCGCATCGGCTCAGCGCCCCAACCGCGAGGACATGCAGGCACGCCGCGCAGAGATGGTAGCTCAGCAGGCCGAACGCCTGGCCAAGGACCTGGACCTGAAGGGCGACCAGAAGACCAGCTTCGTGGCTACATATAAGCAGTATCGCGAAGAACTGCAGTCCGTACAGCAGAACCAGCAGGGCCAGCGTCCCCAGCAGGGCCAGCAGGAGCGCAAGAAGCTGACCGACGAGGAGGCACAGAAGCAGTTGGACGAATACTTTGCCCGTCAGGAACAGCAGATTGCTCAGCAGCAGAAGCGCCTGGAGGTGGAGCGCAAGTACCTCGATGAGTTCAAGAAGACACTCACTCCCCAGCAGTTGGTCAAGGTGTTCCGTCAGCGTCAGATGCAGCGCCAGGGCGGCCAGCGTCAGGGCTTCGGCGGACCTCAGGGCGGCTTTGGCGGCAATGGTGGCGGCATGCGCCAAGGTGGCTTCGGCGGTAACGGCGGCGGCATGGGTGGCGACTTTTAGTGTCGTCCAAAATTTGGAAGTTTCACTTCTTATCCGTACCTTTGCATCGAAATAATGTAGAAACGGATGAAGAAACACATTTTAGATTTCACGATAACGAAGGTTGAAGCACCTGCTCCGACCTTCGTTTTATTATGTATGCGTCCCTCGGAGGGCTCGCTTCCCGAGTGCCAGCCCGGACAGTTCGCACAGTTGCGCACCGATGCTCCCGACACGTTCCTGCGTCGGCCCATCAGCATCCACGATGTCCAGGGCGACGAGGTTTCGTTCCTGGTGCAGGCTGTGGGCCGGGGCACCCGCTGGCTAGCCCAGTTGCACGTGGGCGACACGGTGAATGTCGTCTTGCCTCTGGGTCGGGGCTTCACGGTTGGTGACGCCAAGAATGTGTTGCTGGTGGGCGGCGGTGTTGGCGTGGCCCCCTTGTTCCTGTTGGGCAAGGTGCTGAAGCAGAGAGGCCTGTGCCCCACATTCCTTCTGGGTGCTCGCACCAAGGACATGCTTCTGCGCCTCCCGGCCTTCCGTGAGTTGGGCGAGGTGCTCGTAACAACTGAGGACGGAAGCCTTGGTGAACAGGGCTTCGTGACCCAACATTCGGTGTGGAACGAACGTCACTTCGACCTCGTGCAGACCTGTGGCCCAGGCCCGATGATGAAGGCCGTGGCCCGGCTGACCCGCGAGAAGGGCATCGACTGCGAGGCATCGCTGGAGAACCGCATGGCCTGCGGCGTCGGCGCCTGCCTGTGTTGTGTGGAGGCTTTGGCCGACGGCCACAACCACTGTGTTTGCACCGACGGACCTGTGTTTAACGTAAATGAACTGACATGGTGACCTTGGATTTATCGACAAAGATTGGTGCGCTGGAACTGCGCAACCCCGTGATGACGGCCAGTGGCACGTTCGGTTACGGACTGGAGTTTATGGACTTCGTCGACCTTTCCCACCTGGGCGGTATCGTTGTCAAAGGCACGACACTGAACCCACGCGAGGGCAATCCCTATCCGCGCATGGCGGAGACGGCCAGCGGCATGCTCAACTGTGTGGGCCTGCAGAACAAGGGCGTCGACTACTTCTGTACGCACATCTACCCGCAAGTCCGCGACCTCGACACCAATGTCGTGGTGAACGTGAGCGGTTCGGCCATCGAGGACTATGCCGAATGTGCCCGACGCATAGGCGAACTGGAGCGCATCCCAGCCATCGAACTTAACATTTCGTGCCCCAATGTGCGCCAGGGCGGCATGGCCTTCGGCGTAACCTGCGAGGGAGCCGCCAGTGTGGTGCGGGCCGTTCGCCGGGCCTATCCCAAGACGCTGATCGTGAAGCTTTCGCCCAATGTCACCGACATTGCCTCCATAGCCCGCGCCGTTGAAGACGAAGGCGCCGATGCCGTCTCGCTCATCAACACCCTCATGGGCATGGCCATCGATGCCGAAAGGCGTCGCCGGGTGCTGAGCATTGGCACGGGCGGCCTGTCAGGTCCAGCCGTCAAACCTGTGGCCCTGCGCATGGTGTACCAGGTGGCCCATGCGGTCAAGATACCCGTAGTGGGGCTTGGCGGCATCATGTCGGCCACCGATGCCATCGAGTTCCTGTTGGCCGGAGCATCGGCCATAGAGGTCGGAACGGCCAACTTCATCGACCCCGGCATTACGGAGAAAATCGTGCAGGGCATCGGCGACTATCTCCAACGCCACCATTTCTCCTCCGTAGCCGATATTATCGGTGCGCTTGAGGAATAACGGCCCTCGCGCGCGTGCGCACTACAGACTTTTTCGCAAAAATATCGGCATATCGTCACTCGGAAGACATAACGGGTTTCTGCTCAATGCGTTAACCGAGTGACGATATGCGTGTCGATGGGCCGAAATAGTGACGATAAATCCTCACAAAGGGTGCAAAACCCAAAACGCTACGGCCCGAAGCAGCGGCCAAAGGTTTCCGAAGCTTTGCCTCGTCCCATGCGTGGGACACGCTCAATCCATACTAAGGATGCACCTCGTCCCATGCATGGGACAGCCACCGTCGACGGGTTCTGTGGCTGCCGACGACGTATTATTCCTCCAGTTTCTTAATGGTCCATTGCAACTGTTCGCCCAGGCCGATAGTATAGCCTTGCGAACAGAATACTACCCGGTTGAAGGTGTCGGATATGAGGAATATGGGCAGTTGCTCGTTTCTTAATTTCATGTTCGTCATCGTCTGCCGTCGGATGCTGCCGTCCCGGTCGATGCCGAAGAGCGTGTTCTTGGGCAGCTGGCCATAGTCGGAGGCTTTGAATTTCCGTGCCTCCTCCTCGCTCTCGAAGAGCAGCAGCAAGGGGCGACCCCACTGGTCGAAGTCGTTGCGCACCTTTGCAATGTCGCGCAGGGCATGGTTCGTGGGCTCTTGCCCCATGCCGATGAGGCCAACGACGAAGTAGCCCCGGCCCGTCTGCGACAGAATGCTGACAGTCGCCGCGTTGGCAAAGGCCTTCGTGTATTTGCTTTCCGAATCAAACGAACCGATGACGCTCACCTCCGTGTCCGTCTGCCGAAGGACGAGGGGCAGGGTAGTGGTCTCGCCCTCGCGAATCCGGAACAGGCGGTTGGTGGCCAGCACACTGCCGTTGGCCAGTCGGGTGCCGGTGGTGAGCAGATAGGTGCCCGCGTCCAGTGAAGTCCCGTTTCGGAACGTATTGCTCCAGCTCGTACCGCCTCCCATGTCCACTTGGCCTTCCTCGAAGTTCAGGAGGCTGGTGCCGCCGCTCGGCGTGATTCGTGTGATGGTAAAGTGGCTGTAATACTTCGGGTCGTCAACGTATTTGTCAGGTTCGTAGGTCAGCAGCAGCGTGCCCTTGGGACTTTCCTGCTGTTCGGTCGCATCGAAGTCGACGTCTATCCAGGGCCTCATGCCTGCTCCTCCGGCCTTCCCCTCTCTGTATTGCACCTTGCCCGTGACGGCATCCTTGCGTGCCTCTATGCCCAGGCTGCGGGCCAGGGCCACGAAGAAGATGTCGCGCGAACGTGTGTCGGTCACTCGCGACTGCCACACTCCGACGGGCGTCTGTGCAATGCGCAGGGCCCGTGTGTCGGGGTTCAGGCGTATGTTCTCCTTCACCCATCTGACCAGGTCTGCAGCGCTGATGTCGTGCGCATTGCCGTTTTCCGCCTGCCAGGCTTGGCGGAGCCGATGCTTGTACGGGTGCAGTATCATCTCGTTCTCCACGCGAGGGCACAGTTGGTCGCTCTCGGCCGTCAGGTTGTCCTCCAAGATGTCCAGAGGCATGTCCCTGAGGTCCTTGTCGGAGAGCGTGGCCAACAGGCGGTAGACGCGTTTCTCGCGTGCGCGGTTCTGCTCTATGAAGGAGAGTATGACGGGCCAGTTGCCGCGGCTCTTCACCAACATGTCGGCAAAGCGCGGATAGTACTGCCTGGCCATCCGCTCGGTCAGGAACGTGGCTTCGTAGGCATGCCGTAGGGAATCTTCGTAGGCCAGCCTCCGCTGGTTTTCCTGTTTCAGTTCCGTCGGCACTTCGGGTATCAGTACGCGCTCGGGCGGCGGCACAATGTCGATGGTTTGAGGTTCGAGGCTTCTCTCGTTCCCTATCCTTATCGTCACGCTTTTGTCTTTGCCAAACGAGGCCTTGGTATAGCCGAAGCGCCCGTCCTTCGATGCCCACACCAGCATGTCGCCCTTGCCTGCGGTCAGGAAGGTGCGCCCCCGTGCGTCGGTGTATTTGGTGGCCACGGTGCAGAACTCGGCATAGTTGTAGAGCTTGAAGTCGACGCGGGCGTCGCTGACGGCCTTTCCGCGTTCGTCCACGATGCGGAAGTCGATGCGGGCACTCGAACCGTAGTTGTCGATGAGGTTAATCTCGGTGAAGCACGATGTGCGCAGCATCACCTCCTCGGGCCCCCGGTAGTCGCCGAAGGCCCTTGTGTGCATGAGCATGGCTCGCGAGGCCGGTGCGTTGAACCATCCGAGGTCGAGTACGGGTTCTGGTTCGCAGGCCCCCAGGAAGTACCATCGGCCGTCGGCCCAGGCCTCCACCCAGGCGTGGTTGTCGTCGGTGTGTGCCCAGCGCGGCGTGTAGACCTGTCGGGCCGGGATGCCTATCGAGCGCAGGGCCGAGACGGTGAACGTCGACTCCTCGCCGCATCGTCCGAGTGCGTTTTTGATGCAGGCCAGGGGCGACAGCGTCCGGCCGTCCGAGGGGGCATAGGTCACCCGCTCGTGGCACCAGTGGTTCACCTCCAGTATGGCCTCCTTTATCGAGAGCCCCCGGACGCGTTCCCTGAGTTCGCGGTAGAATACCCAGCGCGATGAATCCAGGGCCTCGTTGTTGACGCGCACGGGCAGCACGAAGTGGCGGAACAGCAGGTCGGGCACATCCTTGCCCCAGGGCATCTGTTGCCGGGCCTCGAAACTGGTGCGCACGTTTCGCAAGTGGAACTCCAGCGGATAGTCGGTGATGTCGGCCAGCGGCATGTAGGCATACAGGAAGCGCAGGGCCTCCTGCTCCGTTGGGTCGGATAGTTTATCTATATCCTTAGTGTATTGGTTCCCAATTATTTTAGCCTTTTCGTTGAAGGCTTTGTCAATGTCCTGCGCCTGCGCGGCTAACAGGGCCGTCAGGGCAATGCAGAAGGCAAGTGCGTGTCTCATGGCGTGAGTTGTTTGATGGTGTTACGTACCCGTTCGGCAGTCGTCAGCATCCGCTTGCCGAAGTCGAATTTTCCAGCCGCCACGCTGTCGTAGGCTACGGCCTCGCGTGCCGAGAAGTGGAACTCGCAGATGCCCGTCTCGCGCTGGATGTGTGCGATGTTCGACTCGTCCACGCCACTGCCTGCCAGCAGGATGATGCGCCCATGGGCCAGTCGGTTCAGTTCGTTCAGCAGGGTGATGCCTGCCTCCGCCTTGGGTTCCTGGCCTGAGGTGAGTATGCGGTCGAAGCCCAGTGCGATGATGTCCTCCAGGGCCTGTCGGGCATTGCGTGTGCGGTCGAAGGCGCGGTGGAAGGTTGTCGACATGCCCTGGGCGGCCTCCATCAGTCTTTGGCACAGCGGTGTGTCTACGTCGCCCTCCTTCGTCAGGCAGCCGAACACCACGCCGTCCACTCCCAGTTGCCGACACATGCGTATGTCCTCCAACATGCGCCCGGCCTCCAGTTCGGAGTACACGAAGTCGCCGCCTCGGGGGCGAATGATGACGTGCAACATGGTGCGTGTCAGCAGTCGGCGTGCCTGCAGAATTTCGCCGTACGATGGTGTCGTTCCCCCCTCGGGTATGCCGGCGCACAGTTCCACGCGGTCAGCTCCGCCCTCCTGTGCCGCCAGGCAACTCTCCACGCCGTTGGCGCAGACTTCGAATCGGTATGTCTGGTCTCCTTTCATCTTGTTTTGCATGTCTTTAGGGGCAAAGTTACAGATTATATTTCGTACATGCAAACGAAGATTGAAGAAAAATCGGTGCGCAGTGCAGAACTATGGAAAAGATTTCGTATCTTTGCACTCGCGTTTATCAACCAATAATCGATTATTATGGCAAAGATTGTGACACTGGGCGAGATAATGCTCCGCCTGTCTCCACAAGGAAACGACCGTTTCATTCAGAGTGAATCATTCCGCATCATCCCCGGCGGCGGTGAGGCCAACGTGGCCATTTCGCTGGCCAACTATGGGCACGAGGCCTACTTCGTGTCGAAGTTGCCTAAGCACGAAATCGGCCAGATAGCCGTCAATGCATTGCGCCGATATGGCGTGGACACACGCTTCGTGGCTCGCGGCGGCGACCGTGTGGGATTGTACTATGCCGAGACGGGTGCCTCGATGCGCCCCTCGAAGGTCATCTATGACCGTGCCCACAGCGCCATAGCTGAGGCCCTGCCCGAGGATTTCGACTTCGACGCCATATTCCAGGGTGCACAGTGGTTCCACTGGAGCGGCATCACGCCGGCCATCAGCGACCGTGCTGCCGAACTGACCCGACTGGCCTGCGAGGCTGCTAAGCGCCACGGGGTGAAGGTGAGCGTGGACCTGAACTTCCGCAAGAAGCTGTGGACGAGCGAGAAGGCCATCTCCGTGATGCGCCCCCTGATGAAGTACGTGGACGTGTGCATTGGCAACGAAGAGGATGCCGAACTGTGTCTGGGATTCAAGCCCGACGCTGACGTGGAGGGTGGACAGACCGACGCCGCTGGCTACGAAGGCATCTTCCGCCAGATGCGCGACGAGTTCGGATTCGAGTACGTCGTGAGCACCCTGCGCGAGAGCTTCTCGGCCACGCACAACGGTTGGAAGGCCCTGATCTTCGACGGCAAGGAGTTCTACCAGTCGAAGCGCTACGAGCTGAACCCCATCATCGACCGCGTGGGTGGCGGCGACTCGTTCTCGGGTGGCCTGATTCATGGCCTGCTGACCAAGCAGACGCAGGGCGAGGCCCTGGAGTTTGCCGTAGCAGCCAGCGCATTGAAGCACACCGTGAACGGCGACTTCAACCTGGTGTCGGCCGAAGAGGTGGAAGCCCTGGCCGGCGGCAGCGCCAACGGACGTGTGCAGCGATGATGGATTGAGAATTAAGAATTAAGAATTAAGAATTGGGAATTTGCAAATGGCAAAATTTGATAAACTTGCAGTATTGCAAAAGATAGGTGAGACGGGCATGGTGCCTGTGTTTTACCACAAGGATGCCGAGGTGGCCAAGAAGGTCATCAAGGCTTGTTACGACGGAGGCGTGCGTGCCTTCGAGTTCACCAATCGTGGCGACTTTGCCCAGGAGGTGTTTGCCGAGTGTGTGAAGTTTGCCGCCAAGGAGTGCCCCGAACTGGCACTGGGCATCGGCAGCGTGGTGGATGCACCTACGGCTGCCATGTATCTGCAGCTGGGTGCCTGCTTCGTGGTGGGCCCGCTGTTCAACCCCGAGATTGCACCCGTCTGCAACCGTCGCCTGGTGCCCTATTGCCCGGGCTGCATGACGGTGAGCGAGATAGGCAAGGCGCAGGAGCTGGGATGCGACCTGACGAAGGTCTTCCCCGGCGATGTGGTAGGCCCCAACATGGTGAAGGGCCTGAAGGCCCCCATGCCTTGGTCGAAGATTATGGTTACGGGCGGTGTTGCCCCTGAGGAGGAGAACCTGACGAAATGGTTCAAGGCCGGTGTCTACTGCGTGGGCATGGGCTCGAAACTGTTCCCGAAGGATCGTGTGGAGGCTGAAGATTGGCAGTACGTGACCGAGAAGTGTCGCGAGTGCCTGACCATCATTGCCCGTGCGCGTGCATAAGAATAAGGAATGGCAAAGAACAAGAAACTGAACAGGTGGATTGTGCCCGACGGTCAGCCACTGACCGACATGGACCGACGCATACTCTCGTATCAGGAGCGAGGCAAACTGGTGCCTACACGCGAACTGATAAAGACCCCCGAACAGATTGAGGGGATACGGCGGGCGGGCGTGCTCAACACAGCCGTGCTGGACACGGTGGCCGAACGCATCCGTCCGGGCATGACCACACTGGAGATAGACCGCATCGTCTACGACTATACCACACAGCATGGTGGCATCCCCGCACCGCTCAACTACGAAGGCTTCCCCAAGTCGTGCTGCACAAGCGTGAACGACGTGGTGTGCCACGGCATTCCGAACGAGAACGAAGTGCTGGAGGAGGGCGACATACTGAACGTGGACGTCACCACCATACTCGACGGCTACTATGCCGACGCCAGCCGCATGTTCGTCATCGGCGGACAGACGCAGCCCCGATGGCAGCGACTGGTGGATGTGGCATGGGAATGCCTGAAGATAGGTGAAGAGGTATGTCGCGAGCCCTACGTCTTTGTCGGCGACATCGGCAACGCCATACAGAAGCACGCCCACAAGAACCACATGTCGGTGGTGCGCGACCTGTGTGGGCACGGCGTGGGCCTGCAGTTCCACGAGGAGCCCGATGTGGAGCACTACGGACATCGCGGCACCGGCATGCTGCTGGTGCCCGGGATGGTGTTCACCATCGAACCGATGATCAACCTGGGACACTACCAGGTGTGCATCGATGCCGACGACCCGACGGAGTGGACCGTAGTGACGGAGGACTATGAGCCTTCGGCACAGTGGGAACATACCTACGTGATGACGGAGAACGGAGTGGAAATATTGACGCATTAGGATGGAAAAGTCTGTAGTTATACTGGGCATCGAGAGTTCGTGCGACGACACCAGTGCTGCCGTCATCCGGGACGGCGTGCTGTTGTCGAACGTTACGGCCAGCCAGGCCGTGCACGAGAGCTACGGCGGCGTGGTGCCCGAATTGGCAAGCCGTGCACATCAGCAGAACATCGTGCCCGTCGTGGACCAGGCCCTGAAGCGGGCTGGGGTAGGGCGCGAAGAACTGTCGGCGATAGCCTTCACCCGTGGCCCCGGACTCATGGGCAGTCTGCTCGTGGGCGTCTCTTTTGCCAAAGGAATGGCCGCTGCCCTGGGCATACCGATGATAGACGTCAACCACCTGCAGGGCCATGTGCTGGCGCACTTTATCAAAGACCCCGCGCAGACGGAGGACGCTGAACAGGACGAGTCGCCCACGTTCCCCTTCCTGTGCCTGCTGGTGAGCGGCGGCAACTCGCAGATTGTCAAGGTGAACGCCTACAACGATATGCAAATCGTGGGGCAGACCATCGACGACGCTGCGGGCGAGGCCATCGACAAGGCGGCCAAGGTGATGGGCCTGGGCTATCCGGGCGGTCCTGTCATCGACCGTCTGGCCCGTAAGGGCAACCCCGACGCATTCCAGTTCTCGAAACCCCACATCCCGGGCTACGACTATTCGTTCTCGGGCCTGAAGACCTCCTTCCTCTACAACCTGCGCGACTGGCTGAAGGACGACCCCGACTTCATCCAGCATCATCTCGAAGACCTGGCAGCCTCGTACGAGAAGACCATCGTCGACACGCTGATGAACAAACTGCGACTGGCGGCCCGCGACCTGGGCATCCGACAGGTGGCTGTGGCAGGCGGTGTCAGTGCCAACACGGGATTGCGGAATGCCTTCCACGAGTATGCCAAGCGCTATCACTGGAAAATCTATATTCCCAAATTCAGTTATACCACCGACAACGCTGCGATGATAGCCATCACGGGCTACTTCAAGTATCAAGACCACGACTTTTGTCCCATGGAAGCACCGGCATATAGCCGTGTTACCCTCTGATTTCCCCCGAAATGAGGCAATTAGTGAAAAATAAGGAAGAAAGATTTGGTGGAACGAGAAAAAAAGTGTAATTTTGCACGCTGTTTGGAAGAAACTATTGGAATATAGTAAAGAAAAGAAGAATTTAGAACGATGTCTAAGATTTGTCAAATTACCGGAAAGAAGGCCATGATTGGCAACAACGTTTCGCACTCGAAGCGCCGCACAAAGCGCACCTTTGATGTGAATCTGTTCTATAAGAAGTTCTACTACGTTGAGCAGGAATGCTGGATTACGCTGAGAATTTCAGCAGCCGGTCTTCGTATGATTAACAAGGTTGGTCTGGATGCAGCTCTGAAGCAGGCTGTCGAGAAGGGCTTCTGTGATTGGAAAGACATTAAGGTAATCGGTTAATATTGAAAGGAGAACCAAAATTATGGCAAAGAAAGCAAAAGGCAACAGAGTTCAGGTAATCCTGGAATGCACCGAGCACAAGGCAAGTGGTATGCCCGGCACAAGCCGCTACATCACCACCAAGAACCGTAAGAATACGCCCGAACGTCTGGAACTGAAGAAGTACAACCCCATCTTGAAGAAGATGACCGTACACAAGGAGATTAAGTAGTAATTCGTAATTTGTAATTCGTAATTAAGAAGAACTATGGCAAAGAAAACCGTGGCCACCTTGCAGACCGGCAAGAACGATGGCCGTAGCTATACCAAGGTCATTAAGATGGTGAAGAGCCCCAAGACGGGTGCCTACATCTTCGACGAGCAGATGGTTCCCAACGAGGCTGTTAAGGATTTCTTCAAATAATCCGCACACACATACAGTCATTCGTTGACATTTATACAAGAGGCTGTGTCATAATGAACGACACAGCCTCTTTTTTATCTTTACCACAAATTACTCGAATCTTATTTCAGCAGCTTCGTGATTTGTTTCTCGGTGGCAGTTGGCAAGAGCTGTGAGAGGTGCTCTACCATGCGCCGATAGGATTCCTCGGGACTGCGGTCGCACAGACAGGCCTCCTTGGTCAATAGCCTCTCGGGTGTGGTCAGCAGCGACCAGCCGAAGCCGTACTCACGTCCGTGCTTGTCTACGGGATAGACAAAGTCTTCGGTCACAATGTAGGTGCCCATCTGCAGGCGGCCCACATAGGCATCGAACCTGGAGCGCATGTTCTTCCCCGTGAAGTCGCATGCAGCACGCAGTTCGCGGGCTATCATGCTGCCATGCTCGCGTAGGGTGGTGAGGATGATGTCTTCTACACTGCCTTCCTCAGGTGCAGGGTGCGAGCTGCGGCGCCAGTTGTAGAAGTCGGGCCACCACTCCCGGCTGATGAAACCAGCCTTGCCTGCAAAGAACTTACCATAGAGGCAACCGCCCTCGCGCACCACAGAGCCCTTCCACTCCCATAGCGGCCACTCCCATGTTCCGTCTTCGAACTGCGTGAAGCGACACTCTTCGTCCATCAGACTTTCGGCAGCATAGCCCGGAATGCCGCTCTCCAGTAGGGGCAGAAATCCTATCTGGCGGACACATGCCATCAGTTCGGGACAAGAGTGTATGTAGCCCAAGGCACCGCTATGCTGCTGGATATTCTTGAAATATTCTGTTAATGAATTCATAGGCTGGGGTCATTTAGTCATAATGCGGCCGCGGCGAATGTACATTCCACGGTGTAGTTTCTTTGCGGATATGTGGCGACCGCTGAGGTCGTAGAGCGGTTCGTCAGTGGCGTCGGAGATTTTTGCTTCGGGGATGTCCTGAATGGCGGTGTAGGTGCTGGTGACATCGTTGACCTCGTATTTGCCTTCGGCGTTGGTAGTCTTCTTGATGATGAAGAAGGCGTCCTGCGTGATGCCGGTGATGTCCACCGTCTGTGGGCTGCCCGAGTTGGTGCTGACGACGAGGTTGACGGAGCGGCGCTGGCTGGTGATGTTCACCGTCTGGCGGTACCAGGTCTGGCCGTTGATTTCTTCCGTCTCGGTGATGCGCTTGCCAGGCCAGGGACCATTCAGTTCGGTGTTGCTGCCCGTCCAGATGTAGAAGTTGATGGTGGGCCATGAGGATGTTATGGTGGCCAGGGGGCGACAATAGATGGTGGCCGTATGGGGCTGGAACTCTACAATCTGGTAGGTGCGCTGGATGGTGTCAATGACCTTTCCGTCGATGACGAGGCCAAGCGTGAGAGTGCACGACTGGGTCAGATGCAAAAGTTCGCCATCGGCAATGCTGGGGCTGTCGGGGGTGGGGGTGGAGCCGTCGGTGGTGTAGACGAGACGAGCATTGCTGTTCGTGGTGAGGGCTCTTGCACGGACGTTCACTTCGCTGTCGTATGATCCGCTGGCCTTGTCGAGCCAGGCGTGGTCGAAACCCTCCCGACGAGCCACAAGGTAGCGGTAGCCAGGACCGGAGACGATTTCCTGGAAGTCGCCTTCCACAGCAGGACTGTCGGCAGTGACGGCACCGGCCTTGCCCACGACGACGTAGAGATTGGTATGGTGACCAGTCACCTCTGCGGCATAGTAGTTGGTAAGCGATGTGCGGGTGGTGTAGGTGGAGGTGTTGGTGACACCGGCCAGACGGCGTGCCTCAATCATGAGTTTGATTTCCTGCTTGTAGGCCTGCCAGTGGGTCAGGAAGACGCAGGGCGTGCCGGGCATGGCCAAGAGGAAAGCATTGGCCTGAAGGGTGTCGTGCAGGATGGGGTCTTGCGGTGCCGATGCGCTGCGGTATTCCATGTCGTGGTTCTCCACGAAAGTGACGGCGTAGGGCTTCATCTGGTTGTCGGCAATCAGTCGGTTGTCGGTCTTCAGATAAGCCCAACTGCCGCGGTTGATGGCATCGCGCACATTGTATCGGAACTGGAAGTCGAAGGCTGCCGAGGTGGGCTGGCCATCGTCGCCGCGGGTGTTGCGAATCCAGTTTTTTATGTTGGCATTGCTGTCCCAGTATTCGCCTACGGAGAACTGGGGACGAGCATATTGGTTGTATTCGGCAATGTATTCGGGACTGAAGCCCTTGACCATGTCGTAGCGGAAACCGACATAGCCCAGGTCGTCGATGAGGTAGCGGGTGTAGGCGCGTATGATACGGCGCACATTGTCGCTGCGATGGTCGAGGTCGCGGCAGCCGTTCCAGTCCTCACCCGTATCGTTGTTGGCGGAGAGACTGATGCCTTGGCGCTGTGCCTCGGCCAGTGCCTTGCCGCCGTCGTCGTTGCGGCAGATGTCTGTGGGCAGCATTTGGTAGGTCTCGCCCTGATAGGTCTCGACGGGATAGCCAAACCATCCGCTTACGGGTTCGCGGTGATTGACCACAACGTCTGCTATGAGGCCTGTGCCGAGACTGCGGAAGGTTTTTATCATGCTCCGGAGTTCGGCCTCAGTGCCAAAGGCGCTGCGTTGGTTCCAATAGTATTTCGGGGTATAGCCCATGTTCGTCGTGCTGCCGCACCATCCGCTCTGAGGTACCCAGATGAGGTCGAAGGAACGGGAGAGTTCCTCGGCTTGCGATTCCAGATGAGTCCACTGGGTGTCGGCGAAGCCGTCCCAGTAGAATCCTTGCAACATGACGCCGCCATAGTCGGCAGGCCAACCTTGTGCGTGGACTGAGGCCTGATGAAAGTTGAGGAAGGAAAGATGAACGTTGGCTACGCAGAGCAATAGGATGAATAGACGTTTCATGGGAGGTATTGAATTTAATGGGGGATGTGTGTATGTGTGATGTGAGAGAGAAAAAAAGGCCGTGGCGCACTGCTGTCAGAGGCCACGGCCTTGCTTTTATGGGATGGCTAAAGGGGGATTATTTTACCACCTTCTTGCCATTGATGACATAGATGCCGCGCTGAGCCTTCTCTACGCGCTGGCCAGAGAGGTTATAGATAGCGTTGCTCTTCTGGGCTGTCTGGATGTTCTGGATGCCTGTAGCAGTGAAGGTCCAGTCGTCGTTGAGTGTGAATTCCAGAGTAGCGTTGGCGGTGGTTTCGCCCAGTTCGATGTTCTCGGTCTGGCTCTTGTCGCCAACAGCCTCGCCATTGAAGATGAGTTGCAGGGTCTGGCCCTTAGTAACTTTCACTGAGTAGGTGAAGCCACCATCTACCTTCGTCATGGCAGTGCCGGGCCAGCCACCTGTCAGGTTCTCCCAGCTTGCACCCTGGCAAGCGAACAGGTTGACGGCTTCCTTCGAGGTCTTCACGTTGATGGTGACGAAGTAAACTGAGCATGCAGCAGTGGTTACGCTGACGGGGTTCTCGGTGTTGTTCAGGTCGAGCGTGATGGTGACGTCGGCGTCCTCTGTCAGGTTGAGAACATAGTCGGCAGCGGGGTAGGCTACAGCCCAGTCGTGGTTGAGGACAACCTTGAACTTGTGCTCACCAGCCTGCAGGGGCAGGGTGATGTTGTAGATGCCCTCACCGGCCTTGGCCAGTTCCAGGCTCTCGTCCTTCTGGTTCCAACCATTGAAGGTGCCAGCCAGAGAGTAAACGTCGTCCTCTATGGCAGCCTCACCGGTCTTGGTCCAGGTGGCAGTGGCCGTGGGGGCATCGGGGTCCATGTTGTCGAGCGTCAGAACCACCTCATAGGTAGCACCCTTCTCGAGAACGAGCTTCAGGTTACCGGGATTGGCACCACCCTGAACGGGAGTGGCCACACCGTTAGCCAGTGTCTCCTGACCTTCTACAGCACCCCATTGCTTGGCCCATGCGCCATTGGCGGCAAACTTGAATTCGTAGTTGCCGGCAGCAACGTTCGTCAGCTTCAGTTCGTAGTAGCCAGCATCCTCTTCGGTCATTCTGTTTACCGTGGACTCTACGTTCCAGTTCTCGCCGTTCAGCAGAGCGTCGGAACCGGCTACAACGACGAAGTCAATCTTGTTGGGGTCGTAAGCCACAACCTTGTCACCACTGTAGGTGGAGAGCAATGTGTTGGGGTCGAAAGTGATGTTCACGTCACTGGCTTCGCTCACCTGGAACTGGTAGTTGTTGCCCTTCTCGTCGCCATACCATTCGCCGTCGTAAACGACCTTGAACTCGATGACCTTGGTGTCCTTGGCTGCCAAGGTAATCTTCCACAGACCCGATGCTGCATCGTAGGTCATCTGATCCTCGGCTGTCCAGTTACCTGAACACAGGTTTTCAGTACCAGACACCATAGCGGTGTGAGCGCTGGGGTCGTAAGCATCCTGTGCAAAACCCACGGCACTGACCAGTGCCATGCAGAGAAGTGTAAAGAATTTCTTCATAATGTTTTGTTTTTAATTGGTTAATAAATAAAGTTAGTTGATAATAGTTCTTAGAGAGAGGGTAGGGGCCTTAGAGGTTTTAGAGTTTTTAAGGGTTTTAAGGGTTTTAAGGTCTTTAGTGCCCTTAGTGCCCTTAGGGCCTTTAAGGCCCCTACCCGGGTGTTAATCTTCTACGAAGAGGAATTCGCCTGTGATGTCGTTGAAGTAGACGTTGTACTTGCCTGCGGGTACGGTCATGTTGAGACCATCCTGAGTACCAGTACCGTAGGGGTTGTCCTTGATGCTCTGGCTAACACCCCAGTTGACATCCCACTTCTGGTCGGCGCGGAACTTTACTTCTCCTGCGGTCAGTTCAACTCCCAGAGCATACCAGCAGTGGCTCTGCCAGGAATTGTTGCTGGCGGCTACCTGCTGCAGTTCCAGGTCGCTGCCCCAACCGTTGAAGTCGCCAATCAGTGAGATGCTGCTGTACTCGGCGGGCGACTGATTGTCGAGACGGGAGAAGGTGTAGCTATACGTAGCAAAGTTGAAACTGAGGGTGTACCAACCAGCGGCAGGGGGACAGATGTAGCCACCGCCCACAGAGAACTCGTGGCTCATGGATGCCTGGTTGCCTCCTGTGGCTCCGTAGGTTTCCTTCGTGTCGCCGAAGGTGTCGTCGCTCCACAACTTGGTATCCAGTTTGCCAGAGAAGTAGGTGGTCACGGTCTGCAACTCCTTGCTCACGGGCATCAGGGGCAGTGTCTTGACCTTGCTGTCGCGGCCGTTCTGCTTGCCGTAGATCCAATAGTTGAGTTCCGGCACTGCGGGCAGCACACGAACGATGAACGGGGCGGAAACCACTTTCATGGTGGAGCCATTCTGCTCGTACAGGGCAGTCAGGACGCCATTGCAGGTACGTTCCTCCTGTTTCTTTCCGAAGAACTTCACGATGGCTTCTTCAAACTGTTGGCGGTCGATGTAGCCTTCCGTGCTGGCCGTGAAGTCCTGGGTGTTGCCTTTGTCATCGCTCAGGGTGACAACATAAGTGGCATCGACGTTGCTCTCGACCTTCTGAGGTACGAACACTTGCACCTGAGATGCCTCGCCGAGTGATTCGATTTCAATGACATTAGCAAGTGCCACGACGTCAACCGTCATCTGCACATCGGCAGGCTGTTCCTGCTCGTTGTGTTGTGGCTGAGCCCAGTCGTCGTAGTCGCCCTTGCAACTGGCAAAGAGCACACAGAGGAGACTGAGGCCACAGAGATATTTCATATACTTTTTCATAATCATTATGAATTGTGAATTGTTAATTATGAATTGTGCATTGTCAATTACTTCACTTCACCAGTCAGTTCGTCGAAGTTGACGTAGAGCTTTTGTCCATCAGCACAGGTGACAGAGTAGGCAGAACCGACGTTTTCGGCCCAGTTGGCAGGAATGTCTACCGTACGCCAGTAGAGGCTGCCCTTGTACAGGGTGAACTCAGTTCTCCACCAGTCAACGCCGGGTACCTTGATGTAGGCTCGCAACTCGCCGCTTCCGGTGAATGCCGGAGATTCCCAGATGCCATCGGCTGTAGCCGGTGCTGTCATCTGCCAGTCGGGGTTAGAGTCTGTCCAATCGCCACCGGCAGGGTTACCAATGACGTAGGCTGCACCAGGATAGATGGTGAGATTGCTGATGAGGGCATTCTTGACCTTGTCTATCTCGGTGGTCATGCTCAGGACATACCATCCAGCCGTAGTCACCTTGAAACTGCCGTTCTCGGCCTCTTCGATGCCTGCACCGGCCTGGTCGTCGACGGAAGAGGTGCGGCCGTATCCCGTACCTGTTTCTTCGCTGTCGCCCCACAGGAAGGTATCGCCTGCGCCAAAGTAAACCATCGTGTAGAAACTGCCGGGCATGCCATAGACGGGAGCCCATTCCTTGGCGCCATTACCACCCTTCACCGAGCTTCCGCTCAGGAACAGCGTTTTGGGTAAGGCTGCCACGTAAGCGACGGTCAGGTTGCTCAGTTTGATGACGTTCGAGAAACATTCCGTGCCGGCAATCTTCTTGCCACCTTGGGCCGCCAGTTCGGCACGCACACGGACGTAGGCATCCAAGACCTTGCCCGTGGGATCCTCACCATTGTTGGCCGACTGGTACATCTTGATGATGGCATTATTCATCTCCATGGCATCCACCATCATGTTTGCCTTGGTGTAGGTGCTGGCCAGTGTCATATACTTTACGCTGGGGTCAGCGTCACTGGGCTGTACGTTAGCAAAGGCAGGGTCGATGGCAACCTGAACAGAATAGATTGTGATGGCAGGAAAACCATAGTTGGGCTGCTCCTTGATTTTCAAATTTATGGTCTCAGACGCAGAGAGGTCGAGCAATGTACCGGTGGGGTATGCCGACTCGAGCAGCGTCATCGTCAGGCCGTTGGTGTTGAGCGTGGGATTGCTGTCGTCGTCCTTGGCACAGGCCATACAAAGCATGCAGAGTAGGGCGAGACCACAGAGATTGATTATATTCTTTTTCATGATAATAACCTATTATTCATTAATTAACTATCAACGGTTCAGTACCCAGGGTTCTGGCTGTCCTTCATATTCTCATTGTTGTTGATGTCGTCCTGGGGAATGGGGTAGAAGCGATAGTGGTCGTCGACGGTCTGACCATTGGCAACACCACCCTTCCAGGCCCATATATAGGCACTGCCCGTAAAGCGGCCGAATCGATTCAGGTCGCTGCGGCGACGGCCTTCCATGTAGAACTCACGGCACCATTCGTCGATGAGGTCGTCCTCGGTCACGGCGGTCAGTTCAACCGTATTGGCACGCTTGCGCAGTACATTGATGTCCTTCAGCGAACCAGCTTCGTCGCCCAGGCGATAGGCTACCTCGGCACGAATCATGTATGCCTCGGCAAAGCGCAGGAGGGGTATGTCCATATCGGGCCATTCCACATCCTTCGTAGAACCACCGTCGGTGCGGATATTCTGGAACTTCACCACAGATATTCCATCCAGGAAGTTGTTCAGCTTGTCGGTCTTCAGTTTGCGGATGCCACCTCCGAAGCCTGAGTAGAACAGGGCACGGTCGTCTCCGGCTGCCTTCAGCACGTCCTTGGTGCTGACCTTCTTGAACTCGTCGTATGCGATGAGTTCGCTCTCTACGAAGTCGCGCAGCTGATATTCTGCCGTAGTCTCCGGGAGTCTGTTGTCGCTTACCCAGGTTTCCTCTCCCGTCTCCTTGTTCTTCATCAGGTAGAGCGTGTCGTTGTTCTCCACCTTGAACTGGAAGATTCGGTTCTGCTTCTTGTAGGTGTCCATTGCAGTCTGGTCTTCTGCAGCCATGGGGATGTTGCCCTTGGGGAAGAACTTATAGACGAGGTCGGGACGGGCATAGTTACAACTCCAGCAGTTAGAAGTTCCGGCATAGGGCATTCCCGAGATGCGGGTGGAAGACACCAGATAGTTGGCAGCTGAGTAGCAGCGTGTGTGCAGACCATCCTGACGGATGGGGAGGATAATCTCCTGCATGGCTTCAGGGTTCTCGTCGTTGTCGGCCATAAAGAGCTGTGCATAGCCACTGTAGCCGTTCTTCTCGTTTGAGGCGAGTTTGTACTTGCCAGAGTCTATCAGTTGGGTGGCATACGTCTTGGCCTTTTCCAGATCGTTGACTTTCCCATCGGTATAGATGGCTGAGTTCAGGGCAAGACGAGCATGGAGCAACCATGCGGCACCCTGGTCGACGCGGCCGAAGTCGTTTGCATTGTTGAACGTACCCACGGGAGCCAGCTCGCTCTCGATGGCGGTCAGTTCCTGGTCAATCCAGTTGTAGAGGTCGATGCCTTGCTTGGGCACAGGCAGAGCGGCAGACTCGTCGTTCTCGTCCTTAAAGGGAGCCTTGTGCCAGAGGTCAAGGAAGTACCAGTAGTGCAGGGCACGCAGGAAACGAACCTCGGCACGGTAGTATTTGTAGTCTTGGGTGTTCTGTCCGGCAGTCTCCTTCAGGTATGTGTTGAAGAGCACAATGTCGAAGCCCAGGCGCTGGTAGCACCACTGGGTACGCTGTGACGACGAGCTCCATGAGATGCCCGTAATCTGCGGAATGTCGGTATCCGTTTGCCATGCCCAGTTACACTCGTCGGTGGGCAACACTTCCAGATTGAACGTTGTGCGGTAGAAGCCGCTTTCGCCTTCGTCGCTGCTGATGTCGCCCTTACCGGCAGGTCCTTGCTGACCGGTCAGTCCCAGTGTGCTATAGGCCTTGGCCAGAAGTTGCATGTCATCGAACGTGGGCGACGACTGTGGATCGATGGATTTGATGTCGAGGTCGTTCCAGCAGGATGCACAGAGAACGCAAAGAAGACCGAGTCCACAGAGTTTGTTTATATACGTTTTCATAATAATCATCAATTATCAATTGTCAATTATCCATTAGAAATTAAGATTAACGCCCAGTTGGAAACTCATTGGACGCGGATACGGATTCTTGTCTACGCCACTGGCCACCTCGGGGTCGATGCCCTTGTACTTGGTGACGAAGAAGGGATTCTGAGCCGTGAAGTATATGCGGCCACCGTCCACTTTGGTCTTGCCGTTGCGCACCCAAGCAGGGAAGGAGTAGCCCAACGTGATGTTGGAGCACTTCAGATACGAGGCATTGCGCACGTAGTAGTCGGAGAGGAAGTATTCAGTACCCTCACCCGTGAATCCCAAAGCAACGGCCTCGGGGAATGTGTTGGAGAAGGCGCTGTTGGAGTACAGGCCTGAGGGGCTGATGCTGCCTTTGTTCGACAGATAATCGTAATATACGTAGTTACCCAGGGAGGCATGGAAGGCCAAGCTCAGGTCCCAGCGCTTGTAGATGAACTTCGTAGTCAGACCCATGATGACGTCGGCAGCCGGCTTCTTATAGTAGTAGCGGTCCTTGTCGTTGATTTGTCCGTCGGCATTGCGGTCGACGTAGACACCTTCCAGGGGCTTGCCATTGTCGTCATAAACCTGCTGATACACCCAGAACGAGTTGGCCGGTTCGCCCACATGGTGAGCCATGATGCTGGTGGAGTTGCCTCGGCTGATGGTCTCACCCGTGACGATGCGATAGTCCTCGTCGCCCGTGTCGCCAGCCAATGAGGTAATCTCATTGTGGTTCCACGAAACGTTGTATTGGAGGTCCCAAGTGAAGTTCTTGGTGACGACGGGTTTCACGTCGAAGCTGAATTCAACACCATAGTTCTTCAGCGAACCGATGTTCATAGGCAGGATGCTGGCAGGAGCCGTACCCACGGAGATGGTCTTATACTGCAGCAGGTCGGTGGTCTTGCGGTAGTAAGCATCGAGGTTCCACACGAAGCGTCCGTTCTTGGCCGAAAAGTCCAGACCTGCATTCCACGTCGTAGTGGTTTCCCACTTCAGGTTCTCGTTGACAGCCGAGGGGCGTGCCGTATAATAATAGGTAGAACCGAAGGGATACATGGCGTAGTCGTTGCTGACGGTGTAGACAGTCTGATAGGCAAAGTCCTCGCCGATGCCCTGCTGACCTGTCTGGCCCCATCCGAGTCGCAGTTTCAGGTCGTCGAGCCATTTGGCATTCTGCATAAACTTCTCGTTGCTGATGCGCCAGGCAAGAGCAGTGGAGGGGAAGTAGCCCCAGCGACTCTTGGCACCGGCGGGGAAGCGCGACGAACCGTCGGCACGGAACGTTGCCGTCAGCATGTAGCGGTCGAGCAACGTATAGTTGAGACGGCTGAAGTAGGACACCAGTCGGTTGTGCGTGGCCCATGAACTCTGGGCACGTGTGCTCTCGTTGTGCGAAACCGGAGTTGCCAGCAGGTTGCCGTTAGTGTCATAGCGCTCCCAACCCTGTCCGGCATTCCAGCCTTCGCGATGGTAGCGGCTCTCCTCCGCACCGGCCATGATGCTGAAGTCGTGTTTATCGTTCCAATTGTGAGCATACTGGACATATGCATTGGCAGTGGCCGACCATTTCATGTAATGCGTCTCGCCGTCCCAACCATAATAGTTGTTGTCGAACGAATAGGGCGTGCTGTAGTCGTCTTGCTTCGACTTGGTGTACTGCCCGCCGAAGCTGGCATGCAGCGACAGGTCTTCCAGTCCGTGAATCTTGTATTCCACATCGAAGTTGCCGATGAAGTCGTTGGCATGTGCCAGTATGTACTGATTCTTCAGCAGAGCCAAGGGGTTCTGCGCAGCATTGGGATTCTTCGTAAACTTCCAGTTCGGGTCGTTGTAGTTGGCATTCTGTGAGGGTTGCCAGTAACCACCGAAGAATGCACCTACGGGAGAGTTGTCATAGACAGGGCGTGTGGGGTCGATGGTCAGCGCATTGCCGATGGCACCACCGGCGTTGGCATAGCGGTCGTATTCGTGCATATACTTTGCGGTCAGACCGATGTTCAGGTGCTTGTCCAGGAACGACGGAGCCAGGTTCAGCGAAACATTGGTGCGCCGCATGCCTGAGGTCTTGACGATACCATCCGACATGTTGTAGCCTACGCTCAGTCGGTAGGGCAGATTCTTGGCCGAGCCATTCAGCGAGATGTTGTGGTTCGTAGATATCGAGTTGCGGAAAATCTGATCCTGCCAGTTGGTGTTGGCATTGCCCAGAGCCGTAGCATCCAGGCCGTCCATGCTGGCCACCAGCGAACGATAGGCAGGACCGTCCAGCGTGTCATACTTCTTCTGTATGGTCGACACCGTGACGTCGCCGTTGTACGAAACCTTGGGCACGGCATTTCCTTTACCCTTTTTGGTCGTGATGATGATGACACCGTTGGAGGCACGGCTACCATAGATGGCCGTTGCCGAGGCGTCCTTCAGCACGGTGAAGGTCTCGATGTCGGCGGGATTGATGTTGGCCAGAATGTTGCTCATGCCCGTAGCCGTATTGCCGTCGATGGTCAGTCCGTCGATGACGAACAGCGGGTCGTTGGTGGCATTCAGGGACGAACCGCCACGGATGCGTATTTGTGCGCCGGCACCAGGCGTACCGCCCGATGTGATGACGTCTACGCCGGCAATTTTACCCACAAGCATGTCGGTGGCGTTGTTGGTGATACCCTTCGACATCTCATCGGGGTTCATGGCCGAAACGCTACCTGTCAGGTCGCTTTTCTTGGCATGACCATAGCCGATGACAATCACGTCTTCCAGGGCCTTGGAATCTTCCACCATGGTGACTACCATGTTGGGCGATGCCGTCAATTCCTGAGTGATGAAGCCCATGTAGGAGAACACGAGTGTCGTGCCTCGGGCCACATTCATCTGAAAGTTACCCTCGAAGTTGGTAACCACTGCCGAGCCTCCGCCCTTGGGGGCAACCTTTGCGCCTATCAGAGGCTCGCCAAATTCGTCTTTCACCAAACCTTTCACTTGCAACTGAGCCATCGCACCTACTGAGCAGAGCAGGCATACGAACAGCATCATGGCCTTTGGCGCTGGCTTAGTGAAAACATTCCAAAAGACTTGTTTCATGTTACTGAATTTAATGTTATTAGTTAGTTTTTATCCATTCTAAGCACAAATTTATAAATTTGTAGGCTAACTGCGAAAACGTTTCTGATGCTTTTTTATGAAATTTGAGCGCAATCGTTTGCACATTCAGCCGATATTTCCTATTTTTGTGGTGTAAATCAGATAATCATGGATAAACACATTATCACCATACGCGACATAGCCCGTGCGCTCGGCACATCGGTGAGCACGGTGAGCCGCGCCCTTCGCGACAGTTCGTCCATCAGCAAGGAGAAGCGTCGCGAGATACAGGAATATGCCCGCCAGCACGAATATCAACCTAACGCCATGGCGGCTGCATTGCGCACTTCGCACGTAGCTCTCAAGAGCAATCTCATTGGCGTGGTCCTGCCCGAGTTCGAGCACTATTATTTCTCCTGCATCCTGACCGCCATTGAGGAGACCTGCCGCGAGAATGGCTACTTCGTGATTGCGGCTCAGACGGGCGACAGCTACATACGCGAACGCGAGGTGGTGGAGGCCTTCCACCGGCAACATGTGGCTGGCATCATCATCAGTCAGGCCAAGGACACTGCGGAATATTCTCACATCGAGGCTGCCATTGCCGACGGCATCCCCATGGTTTTTGTGGACCGAATTTGTACCGGAGTGCGCACCAGTCGCGTGGTAGTGGACGACTATGCCGCCAGTTCTACGGCCACCGAGCATCTGATTTCCTGTGGGTGCCGGCGCATTGCATTCCTGGGCTCCACCATGCACCTGGAGATATCCAAGAACCGCTTTAACGGCTATCGCGATGCCATGCACAAGCATGGACTGCAAATCGACGAGCGTCTGGTGCGCCTGTGCGACAACCGCCTCGAGACGGAGAGCATGGTGCCTCTGCTTATGAACCTCGACGAACGGCCCGACGGCTTCTTTGCCATCAACGACGATACGGCCCTTGGCGTCCTGTACACCTGCAAGAAGATGGGTTTCCGTGTGCCCGAGGATATCTGCATCTGTGGTTTTGCCGACGGCATCCTGGCCAAAAGCAGCGACCCACAACTGACCACCATAGCACAGAGTGGTCACGATGTGGGTCGGCAGGGGGCTCAGGTGATGATGGACACCATCAGCGGAGTCATTCCCGAAGGACAATACGTTAGTCGCGTCGTGAAGACCAAACTCGTGGTTCGTGGCACTACGCGAACGTCAGCTCCTACTTCTCTTTGATGGCATTGACGGCTACTGCACCACACAGTAGCAGACAGCCTGCGAAGACGAGCATCAGCGGTTCGTTGGGTGCTCCGTTAGCGCCCATGGGCATCAGTCCCAACACGATACCGCCAGTGGCGGCCATCACTATCTGGGGCAGGCATATCGTGCCATTGAACAGTCCCAGGTAGGTGCCCATGTGTCCGCGTCCCTGCAGGGCATTGGTCAGTAAGGTGAAGGGCAGGGCCAGCATGGCAGCCCATGCGCAACCGATGAGCACGAACGGGATGAACATGAGATAGGGATCATGCACAAAGTTGGTGGCAATGAATCCAATGCCTCCCAGTATCAGACTCAGCACGTAGGCAAACTTGCGCCCGGGCAGGAACGGAATGACAGCAGCCCAGGCCATCGAGCCCACAGCCTGCACGGCATAGAGTACGCCCACCCAGTTGCCGGCATCCTGATAGGCCTCGCTGCTCGTAGAAAGCAGACCGTCCACGACGGGCGTATCAAAGACCAGGGTGGCAATGCTGCCGTTTGTATAGCTCCACATACACAGGAAGGCTGCCCAGCAGAAGAACTGAACCAGGCCGACGCTCCAGAAGGCGGAAGGTGCCTTGGTCAGCAGAGTCAGCATCGAAGGTTCGTCCTTACTGCTGCTGGCACTGTTGTCTTCGCTTTCGTTGTATCGGGCATACTCCTCGGGGTTCCATTCCTTCACGGTCAGCGAGGTGTACAGCACACACAGGATGAGTATGGCCGCACCGGCATAGAAACTATAGATGACCGTATCGGGCACGACACCCTCGGGAGCCGTGTTGCTGATATACAGGCGTGCCAGAATGTAGGGGAACAGAAATCCCACCACGCTGCCGGCATTGCAGAGGAACGACTGTATGCTGTAAGCCTTTGTCTTCTGCTCCTCGTTGACCATGTCGCCCACCAGCATCTTGAAGGGCTGCATGGCCATGTTGATGGAGGTGTCGAGCATCATCAGCGAGAACAGACCGAAGAGCATAGCCCCTGTCATGCCCCAGATGACAATGTTCTTGGTAAGCCCCAGACTGCCGGAATTAGGCAGCAGGCACATGATGAGCACTGCCACCAGGGCACCTGCAAACAGGTAGGGGATGCGTCTGCCGAAGCGGCACCAGGTGCGGTCGCTGTACTTGCCCACGAGGGGCTGTACGATGATGCCCATCAGCGGGGGCAGTATCCAGAAGAAACTTAGCGAATGCGGGTCGGCACCCAGTGTCGCGAAGATGCGACTGATGTTGGCACTCTGCAGCGCATAGGCAATCTGCACGCCGAAGAACCCGAAACTCAGGTTCCACAGTTGCCAAAAGGATAAGTCAGGTTTCTTAGTCATGGCGTATATTTAATTTTCGAGTTTCAACTTAATGGCAAATCCGCCGCCCGAGGCCGAATGTATCTTCAATCGGGTCTTGGCCGTCACCTTTTTCTTCGTGATGACGTACGATTGTGGATTCCGCTCCCAGTCGGCATCCTTGCCGTCCTGATAGATGGTGGCCTCATACTTCTTTCCAGGTTCCAGGAACGAAAGCCGCAGGTCCGTATCGTGTCCGCCCGCTCCCACAGTGCTGCCCACGTACCAGTCTTGCGAATGCTTGTCCTGTCGTGCTATTGTCACCACCTGTCCGGGCTCAGCCTCGAGATACAGGCTGCGCTGCCAGTCGAGGGGCACGTCCTTGATAAACTGGAAGGCATCCAGGAAACGTTCGTAGTTCTCGGGCAGGTCGGCTGCCATCTGCAGCGGACTGTACATCGTCACATACAGGGCCAGCTGGCGGGCCAGGGTGCTGCGTACGCGGGAATGATTCGTGGGCGAGAGCTTCGAGCAATCCATCTCGAAGATGCCTGGCGTATAGTCCATCGGTCCGCCTATCAGTCGGGTGAAGGGGAGAATCGTGGTATGCTCCACCGTGTTGCCGCCAAACGCCTCGTATTCCGTTCCGCGGGCACTCTCGTTGCCAATCATGTTGGGGTAGGTCCTGCACAGTCCCGTGGGGCGTACGGCCTCGTGGGCATTGACCATGATGTGGTACTGTGCGGCCTTGGTGATGCAGTAGAGGTAGTGGTTGTTTATCCACTGGCTGTAATGGTGTTCGCCGCGCGGCACGATGTTTCCCACGTAGCCGCTCTTCACGGCCGGGTATCCATTGTCGACCATAAACTGGTAGGCTTGGTCGAGGTGGCGTTCGTAGTTGCGCACGGAGGAGGAAGTTTCGTGGTGCATAATCATCTTCACGCCTCGCTGTGCCGCATAGTCGCGGATGGCCTTGACGTCGAAGTCGGGGTAGGGGGTCACGAAGTCGAAGACATAGTCTTTCTCGTGTCCGAACCAGTCTTCCCAACCTTGGTTCCATCCCTCCACCAGTACGGCGTCGAACCCATGCCGTGCGGCAAAGTCGATGTATTCCTTCACGTGCTTTGTATTGGCGGCATGCCTACCGCTGGGCTTCAGCCTCGTGTAGTCGGTCTGACCCAGTTTCACGCTTGTAGCCTCGTCGGTATAGGACCAATGATTGCGTCCCGATATCATTTCCCACCACACGCCGATGTACTTCGTGGGACGAATCCATGATGTGTCTTCTATCTTGCAGGGTTCGTTCAGGTTCAGCGTCATGCGCGAGGCCAGAATGTCAGCTCCGCTCCTGCCCACGATGATGGTGCGCCAGGGCGACTGGCACGGTGTCTGCAGATAACCCTTGTCGCCGCGAGCGTCGGGCGTCAGCCATGACTCGAATGTATGTGTCTCTTCCGCATAGTTGAGGTGCATGGTGGAGTAGTCGATGCAGGCCGCCTCGTGCAGGTTGATGTACAGTCCGTCGTCCGACTTCATCATCAGTGCCGTCTGCACACAGGTGGGCCCCGCAGGTGTCTGCGATGCGTTCGGTGTGATGGCTGCTTGCATCCTGTCGCGAATCTCCGACAGGCGCGACTCCGTGTAGGCGTATTCCTGCGTGTCGTAGTCGCCAGGAATCCACCAGGCCGTGTGGTTGCCCGTCATGCGGAACTGGGTGCGCTCTTCCTTGATGACGAAGTAGGTCAGGTTCTTCTGCTCGGGAAACTCGTAGCGGAAGGCCAGACCGTCGTTGAACAGGCGGAAGCGGATGACCATGTCGCGATCGTTGCTTGCCTGATGCAGGCGGATGCACATTTCGTTATAGTGGTTGCGTATCTGGCTTTCCTCGCCCCATACGGGTGTCCATGTTTCGTCGTGACTGTCCGTCTCCACCGACCTCAATGCAAACCCCGTCATGAGGTCGGCCTTTTGGTCGATGGTCGCGGCATCGGTGTGCTTACTGTTGTCGAAGGTCTCCTGTCGGTCAGCCTGTTCCTTCTTCAGTTCCAGTCCCAGGCCGCTTGTGCCAATCACCTCCTGTCCGTCCAGGGTCAGCCGATAGGTGGGTCTGCCCTGTCCGTTCAGTGCAAAGTGCATAGCGAAGTGTCCGTCGGGCGACTGCAACGTTTGGGCGACGAGGGAGAAAATGAGCAAATGAGAGAATGAGAAAATGAGAAATATCCGCTTCATCTTTTATTCGTGTAATCTGTTTATCTTATCGTTTTTCCAAACCGAATTCGTGCAATCCGTAGTCAAAAGCCCTTTCCTGCGTTTCGTGTAATTCGAGTAATTCGAGGTCAAAAGTCCAGGAGCAACGTCTCGCGTCCCTTCAGTGTCAGGCTGTCGCCAATCTCCACTGTGCGGTGGGTCAGCACATCGGTGGTCTTGCCCTGTGGCAGAATCTCGGCATAGCGTTCGGTACTGATGGTCTGCTCCTTGCCAGTGCCGTTCATGAATACACAAATCCTTTTTCCATTAAACGCTCTGCCATAGGCATATACGCCATTCTGTATGCAGAAGTGCACCAATTTGCCAAAGTGTGCTGCCTCGTTTGTCTTGCGCCATTGCAACAGGTTGCGCGTGAAGCCGAAATACCACTCCTGCAGTGGAGTGCGGCCCTCGGCCTTGAAGGCATTGTTCGCATCGCCAGGCCAGCCGCCGGGGAAGTTCTGGCGCAGTTCGCCGTCGCCCTTTCCCTTGTTCGCTGCCATGCCGATTTCGTCGCCATAGTACAACTGCGGAATGCCGCGCAGGGTGAGCAGCAGGGTCAGTGCTTGCTTGTAGCGCGTGGTGTCGCGAGCCATCTCTTCGTTCTTTTGGAAACGGTCCGTGTCGTGGTTGTCGAGGAAGGTAAGCAGATGGTTGACATCCGCATACACCCCGTCCTGGCTCAGGTATTCCTGCAGTTTGGCCAGTCCGTGGTCCCATTCGTCAGTCTCCTGGTCACACACCCAGTTGAGCATCCCCATCAGGGGGAAGTCCATCACCGTGCGCAGTTCCGAATTGCGTGGTGCAGCCACCTTGCTGTCCTTCTGCCAGTAGGCCACGCCCACGTTGTGGTTAATCCATGCCTCGCCCACGATGTTCAGGCCCGGAAATTCCAATTCCACACGCCGACACCATTCCACCATGGCGTCGAAGTCGTTGTACGGATAAGTGTCCTGCCGCACACCGTCCAGTCCGGCCCATTCTATCCACCACAGCGAGGCCTGTATCAGGTAGTCCCTGACCAGGCGGTTGCGCTGGTTCATGTCGGGCATCGTGCGCACGAACCATCCGTCCACCGTCCGTTCCTGGTCGTAGGCCGAGGCATTCGTGTCGCCCACGGCCCCCGTCTTGTAACCCGTCTGCACATACTTGCCGCCGTAGTTGAACCAGTCGCTGCACGGGATGTCGCGGAAGAGGAAGTTTTCGCTGCCGCAGTGGTTGAACACGATGTCCTGTATGACCTTCAGTCCGCGGCGGTGTGCCTCGTCCACGAAGTGGCGATAGTCGTCGTTCGAGCCCAGTCGCGGGTCGGTTTCATAGTAGTTGGTGATGGCATAGCCGTGATACGACTCCAGCGGCATGTCGTTGACAAGCGTAGGGGTGGGCCATATCGCCGTCACGCCCAGGTCGGCCAGATAGTCGAGGTGGGCCGTCATGCCGGCCAGGTCGCCTCCGTGTCGGCCAAAGGGAGCCTTCGGGTCAAGTTCCTGTTCCTTCATGCCGGGCAAGGCATCGTTCCCCGTGTCGCCGTTGGCAAAACGGTCGGGCATCAGCAGATACACCACATCCGAGGCATCGAACGTCCGTCCCTCTCTGCGCGCGCGTTCCTTTAATTTATATGCACAGGTATTTTTCCCCACCCTGATGTCGAAGGTCTGAGCCGGTGCCCCCTTCGTGTCGAGATACAGGAACACGTAGTTGGGATTCTCCGTGCGCACCACCTCTTGCAGCGCCACGCCCTTGGCATTGGCAATGGCGATGTTCTCCTGTGCGATGTTCTTTCCATGCAGCATGATTTGCAGCCGTGCATCCTTCATTCCGGCCCACCAGCAGGTGGGGTAGATGTGTTCCACCATAGGCTTGGGAGCGGCCTTCGCTGTTGCGCCAAGCGTCAGGGCCATTATGGTAGCAAGAAAAGCGTTTTTCATCATGGTCTTCTTCGTTTTTGGGTTACATACCGCTGCAAATTTACACATTTTCCACGAAACCGCAACACCCGATTCGTTTTTTGACAAACAATTCCCTGCAAACGTTTGCTTAGCCTGCCCTCAGCCCCCAGCCTCGGGGCCCTGGCGACCGGGCCTCGGGAGGCCCCTGCTCAGACAATAGTAAGGTTTGGGCTCAGACAATAGTAAGGTTTGAGCTCAGACAATAGTAAGGTTGGAGCTCAGACAATAGTAGGGTTGGAACCGGACTTAAATAGTATAAAAAATGTGAAATGCGTGCAAGGTAAATAGATTTTTCGTATCTTTGCACGCGATTTACTAAAGACGACACGATGAAACGACTGATATTTACCCTCATATTGCTGGCGACAGGCATGGCCGGACATGACCTGATGGCACAGAACTATCGCGACTACATACGGCGAGGCAACCGCCAGTATCGCGACTCCATATACGACAAGGCGCAGGTGCTCTACCAGAAAGGACTGGAGAAGGACAGCGACTGCGTGCAGCTGAACTACAACCAGGGCAACGCACTGCTGGTGCAGGGGCAGCCCAAGGAGGCCATGCGCCTCTACGAGAAGGCTTCGAAGGTGGAGCACGACCCGGTCAGACGCCACCAGATATTCCACAACATGGGTGTCATACTGCAGAGTCAGAAGCAGTTCGGTCCTGCCATTGAGGCCTACAAGGAGGCACTGCGCAACGACCCGAAGGACGACGAGACGCGCTACAACCTGGTGCTCTGCCAGCGACAGCTGAAGGAGCAACAGCAGAACCAGGGCGGACAGGACGACAAGAACGGCGACCAGCAGGACAAAGACAAGCAGAAGCAGGAGCAGCAGAAGCAACAGCAGCAAAAGAACGACAAGCAGAAGCAGCAACAGCAACAGCAGCAACAGCAGAACCAGATGAGCCGCGAGAATGCGGAGCAGATGCTGAACGCTGCCATGCAGAACGAACGCCAGACACAGGACAAGGTGAAGAAACAGCTGCAACAGGCTCAGCCTCGCCGACTGCAGAAGCAATGGTGATGGAAAGTTAAAGGGTTAAAAGGTTAAAAAGTTAAAGGATTATTATGCGACGCATATTGTTTTTCTTTCTTATTCTGTCAATTTCTCATGCACTGGCTTTTGCTCAAGTCAGAGTGACCATACAGGCTCCCTCGCAAACCGAAGAGGGACAGCGCATACGCGTCAGCTACGTGGTGAACACGCAGGACGTGGAGGACATACAGGTCGGCGACTTCCCAGGCTTCGAACTGCTGTTCGGCCCCAGCACATCGTCCAGCAGCAGCTTCTCGATGGTGAACGGCAAGACCACCCACTCCAGCCAGATGACCTTCACCTACACGCTGCTGGCCACGAAGGAGGGTACGTACCGACTGCCCGCAGCCACGGTGAAGAGCGGCGGCAAGACGTACAAGAGCAACCAGGCAAGCATAGAGGTCATGAAGGGCGACGCCTCGGCACAGTCGGGCCAGGGCGGACAGCAGTCGCAGCCCAGCCGCATGCGTACGCAGAATGCCGGCGACCGCATCACGAAGGACGACCTCTACATCACCGTCACGGCTTCGAAGCACCGACTCTACGAACAGGAGGCCGTGTTGATTACCTATAAGTTGTACACTCTGGTGAGCATCGACCAGTGCCGGGGCGACATGCCCGAACTGGACGGATTCCACACACAAGAGATAGAACTGCCCCAGCAGAAGAGCCTGAAATACGAACGCGTGAACGGACGCAACTATGGTACGGTGGTATGGAGCCAGTATGTGCTCTTCCCGCAGAAGACGGGCAAACTTACCGTCCCGGCCATCACCTTCGAGGCCGACGTGGTGCAGCAAGATCGCTCCATCGACCCCTTCGACGCCTTCTTCGGCGGCGGTTCGTCGCTCGTCAGGGTGAAGAAGACCATCGTGGCTCCGGCAGTCGAACTGCAGGTTGACCCGCTACCCACGCGACCCGCCAATTTCTCTGGAGCCGTCGGCACACAGTTCGCCATCAGCGGTTCGCTGACACCCGAACAGGTGGATGCCAACGATGCCGTATCGCTCCGCCTGGTGGTGAGCGGTGTGGGTAACATGAAGCTGATGAAGGCCCCCAGCGTGCCCTGGCCCAAGGACTTTGAGACCTATGACCCGAAGACCAACGACAAGTCGCGCATCGGCACCAACGGTGCTTCTGGCAACGTGGTCTACGACTATACGGCCGTGCCCCGACACGGCGGACGCTACACCATTCCGCCCGTGGAGTTCTGCTACTTTGATACTGGCACGAAGTCGTACAAGACGCTGCGCACCGACTCCTTCCACCTTGCCGTAGCCAAGACGGCCAGCGGCAGCCTCCGACGCGGCCACAGCCAGGAAGACCTGACCGTGCTGAACAGCGACATCCGATACATCAAGACGGCTGCGGCCGACGTCAAGCCCGCAGGTGCCACCTTCTTCGGCAGTCTGACGTATGCCCTCAGCTACCTCGGTGCCTTGGCACTGTTCCTGCTGATGGTGGCCATATTCTACCGTCAGGCTAAGGCCAATGCCAACGTGGCACATCGCCGTGGCAAGAAGGCCGGCAAGGCTGCTGCCAAGCGACTGAAGAGTGCGGCCAAACTGCTGAAGCAGGGAGAATCGCGCCCGTTCTACGAGGAGGTGATGCGTGCCCTCTGGGGCTACGTGGGCGACAAACTGAACCTGCCCGTGACCGACCTGTCGAAGGACAACGTCGGCGAGCAACTGCAGCAGCGTGGAGTGGGAGAGGAACTCGTCGGCCGATTCCTGCATGTGCTGAGCGACTGCGAGTTTGCACAGTACGCACCCGGCGACCCTGCCGACACGATGGACCGCATCTACTCCGATGCCACCAAGGTCATCAACGAGCTGGACAGCTGCCTGTAGCAGGGGCGCAGGTGTGATTCTTTAGGCAAATACCGCAAATTTGTTGCAAATGATAAAATAAACGGGCGATAACTTTGCAGAATGAAAGATAATACGTAACTTTGTCAAACAATTTGAAATATTGGCTGTTACGATTATTGTCAATCTCTAATAATATAGGTATGAAACAGAAGAAATTTCTCCTCAACGAGAGCGAGATTCCTACACAATGGTATAACATACAGGCCGACATGCCCAACAAGCCCCTGCCGCCTCTCCATCCGGCCACGCGCCAGCCGCTGACCTGGGAGGACCTGGCACACATCTTCCCCACGGAGTGCTGCAAGCAGGAGCTGAACACGACGGACCGCTGGATAGATATCCCCGAGGAGGTGCTGGAGAAGTATCGCTTCTACCGTGCCACACCGCTGGTGCGTGCCTACGAACTGGAGAAGGCTCTGGGTACGCCCGCACACATCTACTTCAAGAACGAGTCGACCAACCCGCTGGGTTCGCACAAGGTCAACTCCGCCCTGCCGCAGTGCTACTATGCCAAGCAGGAGGGCACCACGAACGTGACCACCGAGACGGGCGCCGGACAGTGGGGTGCTGCACTTTCGTATGCAGCCAGCGTCTTTGGCCTGGAGGCAGCCGTATATCAGGTGAAGATATCGATGCAGCAGAAGCCCTACCGCTCGAGCATCATGCGCACCTTCGGCGCCACCGTAGAAGGCAGTCCCTCGATGTCGACCCGCGCCGGCAAGGACATCATTACGAAGAATCCCATGCACATGGGTTCGCTGGGAACAGCCATATCGGAGGCTGTGGAACTGGCCATGACCACTCCCGGATGTAAGTACACGCTGGGCTCCGTGCTCAACCATGTGGCCCTGCACCAGTCGATTATCGGCCTCGAAGCCGAAAAGCAGATGGAGAAGGCCGGCGAATATCCCGACACCATCATTGCCTGCTTCGGCGGCGGTTCGAACTTCGGCGGCATCGCATTCCCCTTCATGCGCCACAACATTCTGGACGGCCGCAAGACGGAGTTCATAGCTGCCGAGCCCGAGAGCTGTCCGAAACTGACCCGCGGTAAGTTCGACTACGACTTCGGCGACGAGGCAGGACTGACGCCGCTGCTGCCCATGTACACCCTGGGCCACGACTTCCGTCCGGCCAACATCCATGCCGGCGGCCTGCGCTATCATGGTGCCGGCATGATTGTGAGCCAGCTCATCAAGGACGGCATGATGCACGGCGTGGACATCCCACAGCTGGAAACCTTCGAGGCCGGCATCCTGTTCGCTCGCACCGAGGGCATCATACCTGCTCCCGAATCCAGTCATGCCATTGCCGCCACCATCCGCGAAGCACTGAAGTGCAAGGAGACGGGAGAGGAGAAGGTCATCCTGTTCAACCTCTCGGGCCACGGACTCATCGACATGTCCGCCTACGACCAGTACATCAATGGCGACCTCGTGAACTATAAGGTTTCCGATGAAGAAATCTCCAAAAACCACATTGGCGCATAAAGTTTGAGCCTAAGATATGCAACACCGAGCGAAAAGTTCTGATAAAATTTGCTTATTCGCTCGGTTTGCATTATCTTTGCACTCAGTTTCGGCTCCGTAGCTTAGCTGTATAGAGCGTCAGATTCCGGTTCTGAAGGTCGTGGGTTAGAATCCCACCGGGGTCACTTTTTTTGAGAAAGGAGGATTAAGATCATGAGAAAGATTCTTCTATTCGCGTTTATCACACTGATAAGCATGGGCACACGTGCTCAAGAGCATCTCGACTTTCTGGGCTATCCCATGGGCATAGCCATCGAAGATTTCACGCAGAACATCCGTCAGCGCTATCCTTTGCAAAAGAAGGTGGGTGGCGACCGTTACTACATCTTTCGGGGTAACGTCTATGGTCACGACTGCTACTTCAAGGCCGAGTATTCGCGCAAGACGAAGACCGTGTACAAAATCACCGTCACGCCGAAGCAGATAGAGCAGAACGGGCTGATAGACTCGCTTGTCGTGCACCACGGACAGGCGCTGGAAGTGCAGGGCGGCTATCGTTGGAACGTGGCAGGCGGCACCGTCTTCCTCTATACGCCCGAGGGGTACGACCCCGTGCTGATGTACTTCGACGAAGAGGGCGTTAAGAAGTTCCGCGAGGAAAAATAATCCGTCGGCACTTATTTTCGGACGGCACTTATTTTCGGGTGGTATTTATTTCCGAACCACCAGACTATCATTGTTCATACGCTGCATGTATTGCTGGATGACCGATTTCATACGGTTCTCCAGCCTTAGCAGTGTGTCCTGGGGCATCGTACCGAGCACGTTGGTCTGCAAAAGCGAATCGGTGCGGAAGCGATAAGCCGCAGTGACCTTCTGCCCGTCGAACTGCAGGAGATAGTTGTCCTCCAGATATTGGTAGCCACTGAACTCGGGTACCCAATGCAGGGCAAAGGGACGTGCCTGGGCAGCAAACATGTCGGTGCCGAAGGCGATATAGGGATGGTCGTAGTGGAGCAGCGAGAGCACCGTAGGCATGATGTCAGCTTGCTGCACGATGCGCTCCGTGTCGTAGCGGTGCAAGTCGGGCAGGCCGGGCGCATAGAGGATGATGGGCACGGAGTAGCTGCCCAGCGTGGTGGTGTAGAAGGGGTCGATGTTGTTGCTGGTGTGGTCGGCCGTGATGACGAACAGCGTGCGGTCGAACCAAGGCGCGCGGCTGGCCGTCTCGAAGAACCGGCGCAGGGCGTAGTCGGTGTAGGCAATGCACTGCTGCAGCTGGCGTTCGCCCTTGGGAAAACGGTTGGCGTAGCGCTCCGGCAAGCGGAAGGGATCGTGTGAGGAAGCCGTGAATACGGCCGTCATGAAGGGCTCCTTCATTTCCGTCATCTCTTCGGCATAGTACTGAAGAAACTCTTCGTCCCAGATGGCCCAGATGCCGTCGTAGTCCGCGTCGCCGTTATGGCGCGGAGAGCGGTTGTATTCGGTGCGCCCATAGTAGTGCTCGAATCCTGTGGTGTTGGCAAAAGCCTGGAATCCCATGGAACCATTCTCGGCTCCGTGGAAGAAGGCCGTCGTGTAGCCCTTCTGTTCGCGCAGTTCACGTGCCAGGCCCGACATGTGGTTGAGCGAAGCTGGCGTGAGGAACAGCGGCTCCACGTAGTTGGGCAGCGACGAGAGGACCGAAGGCATGCCCTCGATGCTCTTTCGTCCGTTGGCATAGGAATACTGGAAAGTGAGGGCCTGGTGTGTGATGAGCGAATCGAGGAAAGGGGTGAATCCCTGATACGTGCCGCCGCGCAGCGTAGTGTTGTAGAAGCCGAAGTGCTGTTTGCTGAAGCTCTCCAGAATGAGCACCACCACGTTCATCGGGCGGAACTGTGCCGTGTCGGTGGGCTGGTGCACGGGCGAATACAACGACAGAGCCTCCCCGTCGCTCATGTAATGCGGCGAGGGGAAGGGACGCTTCGATAGCGTGCGGAAGATGGCAAAGGGCGTGTTGAGTACGATGCCCGTCTCGATGGGGCGGTCGACGTACTGATTGGCATTGCTGATGGTGATGGGACGCACGGCATGGGTGAAACCGCCGCGCATGCCACCGATGGTGAGGGGAATGGATGCCGCAAGGGCAAGAATCAGGGAAGCGTAGTAGAAAAGGGTGGGCCGGCAACGCTGCCCCATTTGCCGGGGCCTGGGGCGGAATGCCCACCACAATGCGGCCACAAGCACGACGAAGAGCACGACCAGATACCAATGACTGAGCATCTGGCCCCAGAATATCTTCGACAGATTGCCTGCGCCTTCGTGACTGAATTCGGCAAACACGCTGGCCGTAGTGCGCTTGCCAGTATAGGGGAAATATACGCAGTCGGCCAGGTTTGCAGCGATGGTCACAGCATTGACGACGACAAACACCCAGCGCACCAGACGGTAATATGCGGGGCGCTCCTTCCAATGGCAGGGCAGGAGCACGAGGAGCATGACCAGTACGTTTGTGTACAATATGGCGGTCGTGTCGAATCGCAATCCCGCAAGGAACAGGCTCAGCGCATGTCCAAACGTGAGACTGCCGGCATAAAGGTCCCAATTGGTGAGCAGAAAGGCCAGTCGGCAAAGGGTATAAGCCACGTATACCAACAGCAAGTCTACGATGAGACCCACTATCGGAAAGTCGGCGAATCTATGTTTTTTCATCTATCTTATCATTAAATGCTGCAAAGTTACTAAAAAAAATTGTAACTTTGCCCGTGCAAACCTTCATAAGATGATAAACTTAGTCAAAAACATCGTATTACTTTGCCTCCTCGTCGGCCTCGCCGTTTGGTGCCGGAAGCGCTGGAATGTGTGGTTCCACAATGCTCCGGAGGCACCCTATCGGCCGCTGATGGAGCCCGGAAGAGTATTGTTGACACTCGCCGACGATGAACGTTCACGGTTCGTCACTTGGCAATGCGACAGCGTGTACCGTCCCTCGTGGCTGGAGCTGGCACAACTGCCTGATGGCGACACCCTACACATAGATGCACAGGGCGAGGTGTTTGCTTCGCGCAGTGGCAGGGCGGCGTATTACCAAGTGCGTCTGGACAGCCTGGCGGAAGCTGCCCGATATGCCTATCGCGTAGTCACCGATGGCAAGGCATCACGGTGGTTCTCCTTCGAGGTGCATCCCAGTGGGGATCGCCCGTTTGCATTCCTATACATAGGCGATGTGCAGGACACCCTGCAGGGCGAGACCAACCGCTTCCTGCGCCAGGCCGTCTCGCGGCATCCCGACTGCGAGTTCACCCTTTGCGGTGGCGACCTCGTGGAGCGTCCGACCGACAGCTACTGGGGCGAGGCATTCCGCAACATCGACAGCATCAGCCAGTATATGCCCTTCGTGACGGTGACGGGCAATCATGACTACTTCAAGGGCATCTGTCAGCGCATAGAACGGCGCTTCGACCTCGTCTTCCCTTATTTCGAGCCCACCTCTACCGATGACAACCGGGTGCAGACGCTCACGTATGCCAATGCCCAGATATTCCTGCTCGACAGCGAGCGCCGTCCGCATAAACTCTGGCAACAAAGGAAATGGCTGCGCCAGCAACTGAAGCAGAGTCAGGCCCGCTGGAAGATTCTCGTCCTGCACCATCCGCTCTATTCGCTGAAGGGCTCGAACAACCTGGTGCAGCGGTGGCTCTTCGACGACCTGGTGCGCAGGTACGGCGTAGACCTCGTGCTGCAAGGGCACGAACATGCCTATGCCCGCATGACCGGACATGATGATGAAGGAAGGGCGACGACACCGGTGTACATCGTAAGTCACTGCTCGCCGAAGAACTATCGCATCCAGTTCGACGAGCGTTTCGACCGCTTCGGCATTTCCAGCCGCTACTATCAGACGGTGGAGACCCGGGACGACGTGCTCATTCTCTCGGCCTACGATGTCTACAAGCATGAGCTCTACGACTCCCTGCGCATCGTGAAGACAAACGCAACAGAGCCCGCCCGCATCGAAGATTACGGTCGGGACATACCCGAATACCTGGAATATGTTCCACGCAAGGGGAATAGCAAGGACGAGAAGTTTGCGAAGCGAATAAACGCGCGGAAGGCTAATCCTGCAGCTTAGCAAGGCCTCCCTGCGCGGTTTCCTTATAGAGGGAAGGCAGGTCGTGTCCCGTCTGTTTCATGACACGGACGACACGGTCGAACGACACACGGTGCTGGCCGTCGGACAGCGAAGCATAGAAGTTGGCATCCAGGGCACGCGCTGCAGCAAAAGCATTGCGCTCGATGCACGGAATCTGCACCAGACCGCACACGGGGTCGCAGGTCATGCCAAGGTGATGCTCGAGCCCCATCTCGGCGGCATACTCAATCTGGTGGACACTGCCACCGAACAGTTGGCAGGCGGCAGCGGCAGCCATGGCACTGGCCACGCCCACTTCGCCCTGACAACCGACATCGGCACCCGAGATGCTGGCGTTGTGCTTCACCAGGTTGCCGATGAGTCCGGCGGTGGCGATGGCGTGCAACATCCGTTCCTCCGAGAAGCGATGGTTGTGACCGAGATGATAGAGCACGCCGGGCATGACGCCACACGAACCGCAGGTGGGAGCCGTGACGATGACGCCGCCCGAGGCATTCTCTTCGCTCACGGCAAGGGCGTAGGCATACACAAGGCCCGAACTCTGCAGGTTGGCCTTATAGCCCATAGCCTTGGTGTAGTAGACGGGGGCTTTGCGCTGCAATCCCAAGGGGCCGGGCAACACTCCCTCGCGATTGATGCCGCGCTCCACGGCTTCGCACATCACCATCCACACCTTGTGCAGATAGTCCCAAATCTCAGGTCCCTCGTTTTGCTCAACATACTCCCAGAGCGAGCACCCCGTCTTGTTGCACCACTCGATAATCTCCTTCATCGTGGTGAGGGGATAGACACGCCGATGCTCGATGTTGTCGTTGGGCCCCTGCGAGAGTGCACCGCCACCGATGCTATACACAATCCATTCGTCGAAGAGCGACCCATCGGGCTGCACGACGGCAAACTTCATGGCATTGGGGTGGTAGGGCAGACGTGTCTCGGGCTCCCAGTGCAAATCCACGGTGGCCTGCTCCTGCTCCAACACACGCAGTATGGCCTGGTCCGTCATGTGCCCCTTGCCCGTGGCTGCCAGCGACCCGTAGAGGACAACGTCGAACGACTTTGCTGAGGGGTGGCGCTGATAATATATCTTGGCAGCCGACTGTGGTCCCATGGTGTGACTGCTGGAGGGGCCTATGCCAATGCGGTAGATGTGACGGATGGATTCCATTTAGGGAATAGGGATTAGGGGATTGGAGATTATGGATTAGGGGATTAGATGAGATACTGGTCGCTGATGCTTTCGTTGTTGACGACACGCGAGATGGTGGATGCGATGAGTTCTGCGACGCTCAGTTGCTTCACCTTTTTGCACGTACCACGATAGGGTATGCTGTCGGTGAATACCATTTCGGTGAGCGGACTCTTCTCGATGCGCTCGCTGGCGGGGGCGCTCATGATGCAGTGGCTGGCAATGGCGCGTACGCTGTTGGCTCCGTTCTCCATCATGAGTTCGGCAGCCTTCGTGATGGTGCCTCCCGTGTCAACGATGTCGTCGAGCAGAATGACATTGGCATCCTGGACGTCGCCGATGATTTGCATCTGTGCCACCTCGTTGGGACGGCGGCGCGTCTTGTTGCACAGCACCAGTGGGCACTGCAGGAACTTGCTGTACGTCGATGCACGCTTCGAACCGCCCACGTCGGGAGTGGCGATGACCAGATTCTCCAGGTTGAGACTCTGGATGTAGGGCAGCATGACGCTGGAGGCATAGAGGTGGTCGACGGGAATGTCGAAGAAGCCCTGTTCCTGGTCGGCATGCAGGTCCATCGTTATCAGGCGGTGGATGCCAGCCACGCTGAGCATGTCGGCAACCAGTTTGGCACCGATGCTGACGCGGGGCTTGTCCTTGCGGTCCTGACGGGCCCAGCCGAAGTAGGGGATGACGGCATTGATGGTGCGGGCCGATGCGCGCTTGGCGGCATCAATCATCAGGAGCAGTTCCATGAGGTTGTCGGAGTTGGGGAAGGTGGATTGCACCAGAAATACGTCGCGCCCACGAATGCTTTCTTCGTAGCTGACGGCGAACTCTCCGTCGGCAAAGCGGGTGATGACGAGGTTACCAAGCGGACAACCGAGTTCCGCACAAATCTTTTCGGCCAAGTAGCGCGTGTTGGTACCACTAAAAACCAGGAATTGTCTGTTCTGACTCATGAGGGTATGTGTATATTGTTTATAGTCTTAATGTCTGGGTCGGTGTCTTCTGGATTATTCCGTCGCCTGCCGCAGTTTGCGGAAGTGTGCGATGAGGTCTTTGTAGTCGTAGCCCCGGTGGATGTTGAACCGGCGCCAAAGGTCGCCACGAATGACCACTCCGCCGAAGCCGAACTGGCGCACGACGGGAATGTTCTCAAGCGAGATGCCGCCCTGGGCCATCACGTGTTTGTCGATGATGCCCTGCCGGGTGGCCTGGCGCAGGTCTTCCTCGGTGAACTTGGCCACGTAGTTGGGTTCCGATATGCTGTCGTAGACATTCTTCAGGATGACGTATTTGCTTTCCGACTTCGTCTGTGCCACCTCGTCGAGTGTGTAGCAGGTGCGACTGACCATGTCGTGATAGTCGGGTGGGGCAGTGGGATTGTGGTGGCTGAGGTGTATGCCCATCAGGTTAAACTCCTCCTTCAGGTAGAAATGGTCGTGCACGACGATGCGTTTGTGATACTCGTCGGGGAGCAGTGTGAGCAGTCGCTCGCAGAATACGGGTTCGCTATTTGGTTTTCGAAGATGCAGAATATCAAGTCCTTCCTCGAAAAGCGTGGATAGGATTTTGTCCTCTTCGATGAAGAAATCGGGAGATGTGAGTAGTATAAGTTTCATGCAGTCCGATTAAAATCACCGCAAAGGTAGCATAATTAATTCAAAATTCAAAATTGAATACTCAAAATTATTGGCTCTGGGACAAGGTTTTTGCTACGACGTACCCCATTGTCCAGGCGGCTTGCAGATTGAACCCGCCCGTCAGGGCATCCACGTCGAGTACCTCGCCGGCCAGGAACATGCCCGGGTAGTGCTTGCATTCCAACGTGTTGGGGTCAATCTCCGTCAGGGCCACTCCTCCGCAGGTGACAAACTCCGCCTTGTAGGTGCGTCGCCCGTCGGTCGGGTATGTGTCGGCGGTCAGTGTGGCAGTCAGTCGGTTCAGTTCTTTGTCGGGCAGTGTGTCCCACCTGCGGGATTCGGCCACGCCTGCACGTGCCAGCAGCATGGACCAATGGCGGGCAGTGAGGTGGCTGGGATGTTGGTTGGTGACTTGCCGGCACTGGCGGCTGTAGCTGCGCAGCAGTGTGCGCACCTCCTCTTCCGTTTGTCCCTGCATCCAGTTGACGCAGAGCCTGACGCGGTACTCCTGTTCGGCCAGATGGCGGGCAGCATGCGAGGACAGTCGCAACAGGGCCGGGCCACTCAGGCCGAAGTGGGTGATGAGCAGGTCGCCCTGTGCCTTGAATTTTGTTCCGGCTATGCTCACCGGAGTGTCCGCCACGACAATGCCCATGAGACTGTTCAGCGCCTCGTCGCCCACGTTCAGGGCAAACAGCGAGGGCACGGGTGGCTCTATCTTCAGGCTTGGCAGGAAGTCGAGGCCGCTCATGCGCGGACTGCCGCCCGTGGTAACTACAACGTTGTCAAACTGTTCCGTTGTGTTGTTGTATGAAACTTGGAAACCTCCGTCAGTGGCTCGGATGCAGGTCACCTTAGCCCCGGTGAGCAGTCGCACACCCAACTTCTGCATGGCCTGGAGCAAGGTGTCGACCACCTGCATGGCACGCTGCGAGCGAGGGAATACGCATTGGTCGTCCTGCACTGTCAGGGGCACGCCCATGTCCTGCCACCAGCGCATTGTGTCGGCAGGACTGAACTGTCGGAACAGGCGCTGCATCAGCCGGCCGCCGCGCGGATACACCTGGCGCAGGTCGTCCACGTCGCAGAACGAATTGGTGATATTACAGCGGCCGCCCCCTGTGATGGCAACTTTTGCCAGGGGGCGGCTGTTTCGTTCTATGACGGTGACGTCAGCCTCGGGTAGCATGCGCCGTAGATTGACGGCACAGAAGCAACCCGCAGCACCGGCGCCGATGATGGCAATCCTCATGCCTGTTGTTTATCGGCCGCTGGTGCCGTCGGCACGCAGGGTGATGCTCTTGCGCAGGTTGTCGAGGGCGGCAGAGCGCTTCTGTTCGGCAGCCTTGATGATGTTGTCGTTGATGTCGTGGTTGTCGGCGATGGTGGCCACGTTGTCCTTAGCCTTCACCACGTTGTCCTGAGCCTTGGCCACATTGTCCTGAGCCTTGGCAACGCCCTGCTTGGCCTGGTCCACCTTCTGCTGAGCCTTGGCAACGCCCTGTTCGGCCTTGGCAACCTTCTGCTCGGCCTTCTTGACGGCGTCCTGTGCCTTCACCACGTTCTGCTCAGCCTTGGCCACGGCAGCCTCGGCCTTGTCCTTCTTAGCCTGCAGCTTGGCCACCTGTGCCTTGGCCTTAGCCACCTCCTTGTCGGCGGCAGCCTCCTGCTTCAGGGCAACCTTGGACGCTTTCAGGTTGGCCTTGGCCACCTTCAAGTCGTCCTGCTTCTGCTTCACCTGCAGCTTCAGTGTGGTGTTGCCCTTGTCGGCACTGAGTTTGGTCTTCAGCGAGGTGATGTCGGCCTGCAGACCCACAATTTCCTTCTCAAAACGTGTTGCCCAGTCCTGGCTGGTCACAGGCTGCAGTGGTGACATTGTGTTGATGGTAGGCTCCGTCTGAGCCATCATGCTGGTGCTCATGGCGAGCAACGCAGCGGCAAGAATCATTTTTCTCATAGTTCCTTTTTATTAATTTGTTAATTATTTAGCCGAATTTTGTCGCAAAATTACAAAAGAATCATTATCTTTGCAAGAAATAATACTTTTTTAACTATGAAACAATCAAAACTTTGCCTTTTGGTCGCTCTCCTGGTGGCCACCTTCACACATGCGGTCGCAGCTACGGAATCCGAAGCTGTACTCAGAGACATCGAACGCGTCAACAACTACTGGCAGGCCCACAACTCTCCCTACAAGCGTGCCTTTTGGGACAATGCTGCATACTACACCGGCAACATGGAGGCCTACCGCCTCATGGGTTGTGCCGACTGGTATCTCTACAGCGACCGCTGGTGCCGCCACAACGAATGGAAGGGTGCCAAGTCGAACGACCGCAGCCGGTGGAAGTACCAGTGGTACGGCGAGGGCGACGATTTCGTGCTCTTCGGCGACTGGCAGATATGCTTCCAGACCTACGTCGACATGTACAACCTCGTGCCTGCCGACTACAAGGTGGCCCGTGCCCGCGAGGTGATGGGCTACGAGTGTGCCATGCAGGACAACAAGTTCTGGTGGTGGGCCGATGCCCTGTACATGGTGATGCCCGTCATGACCAAGATGTACCTCCTGACGGGCGAAGTGCAGTACCTGGACAAACTCCACGAAAACTTCCTCTGGAGCGACAGCCTGATGTGGGACAGCGAGGCGCAGCTCTACTACCGCGACGGTAAGTACATCTGGCCCAAGGTGAAGACGGCTTGCGACGGAGGCAAGAGTTTCTGGGCACGCGGCGACGGATGGGTGCTGGCCGGTCTGGCCAAGGTGCTGGCCGACGTGCCCAAGGAATACAAGGGACGCGACATCTTCGTCCAGCGCTTCCGCCAGTTGGCCGAGGGCGTGGCTCGCTGCCAGCGCCCCGACGGATACTGGAGCCGTTCGATGCTCTGCGAGCAGGATGCACCCGGACCCGAGACTTCCGGCACGGCCTTCTTCTGCTACGGCCTGCTGTGGGGCGTCAACCACGGTCTCCTGGAACGCAGCAAATACGAACAGACCATCGAGAAGGCCTGGAACTATCTCTCGAAGACGGCTCTGCAGGCCGACGGCAGCATCGGATACGTGCAGCCCATAGGCGAGAAACCCGACCCCACGAAGATTGTCGACAGCCGCTCGCAGGCCCCCTTCGGCACCGGAGCATGGCTGCTGGCAGCCTGTGAGCGCGTGCGCTACCTCGACCAGACGGCCTCCTACGACACCAAGCCCGGAGCACCCGCCATTGCCCGACAGCCCCGCCGCATGACCTTCACCGTCACCAATCCCTCGGCCGACAACCGCCAGGACGTCGTAGAACTGGATGCCCGGAAGGTCTTCGGCAAACTGAACATTGGCGGCGGACGCCAGTTCCTCGTGCTCGACGGCGACAACGTGGAGCAACCCTACCAGCTGACCAGCGACGGCAAACTCCTCGTGCAGGTGTTTGTGGCACCCCGCTCCAAGGCCACATTCACCATCGTGACCGGTGAGCCCAAGGCCTACCGTCTGGACGTCAACGGGCGCATCTATCCCAACCGCGAGGACGACCTCACCTGGGAGAACGACCGCAACGCATGGCGCTTCTACGGCCCCAAGATGCACAACAAGGGCGTGGCAGGCTTCGACACATTCACCAAGAATGCCACCTATCCCATACAAGACCAGCTCTACCACAACGAACTGACCAGCTATGGCGTCAACGCCCGGCTAAAGAAGCAGGGACGCGGCGGCGAATGGGCACAACTGCACCGCGACGTCTACACCTACCATCGCGACAAGGGACAGGGCATGGACGCCTACACCGTAGGCGCCACGCTGGGCGCCGGTGCTCCGGCACTGATGGACGGCGACCGTCTGCTCCTGCCCGATGTCTACGAAAAGGCCGAAATCCTCGACAACGGACCGCTACGCTTCACGGTGCGCCAGCACATGTATGAGCAGAACGGCATTCGCGAGACACGCACCATCAGCCAGGACCGCGGTAGCCACCTGGCACGCTGTCAGGTCACCTACGAAGGCGACACCCAGGGACGCCCCGTTTGCGCCGGCATAGCCGTTCACAAGAGCCAGCCCCAGGCCTACGCCATCAACAAGAAGCTGGGCTACCTCACCTACGCCGACGCCCTCGATACGCCCCAGGGGCAGAACGGACAATTATATATAGGTATTGTATTCCCCCAGAAGATGAAGCAGTTGCGCTATCTGCCCCTGGCAGAGGAACGCAACGGAGCCGTGGGGCACGTCATTGGCCAGGCCCCCTATGAGGCAGGCACCCCCTTCACCTATTACGTCGGCACGGGCTGGAGCAAGTACGACGTCCCCAACCAACAGGTGTGGGAGGCCCTGCTGCAGTCCTACGTCCGCAACATCGGCACCCCCCTCAGCGCAGACATACAATGACCATGACCTACACCTTTCTCCTGCGCATACTGGTGGCAGCCCTTCTGGGCGGTGCCATAGGCATGGAGCGCGGACTGCGTGCCAAGGAGGCAGGCTTCCGCACCCACTTCCTCGTGGCTCTGGGCGCCGCCCTGTTCATGATACTCTCGGCCCACGGCTTTGCCGACGTGGCCTTCTCCGAGAGCCACCGTCTCGACGTTTCGCGCATCGCTGCCCAGGTGGTGTCGGGCATCGGCTTCATTGGTGCCGGCACCATCATCTTCCAGCGCCACGCCGTACACGGACTGACCACGGCTGCTGGCCTTTGGGTAACGGCAGCCATCGGCATGGCAGCCGGTGCCGGGCTTTATGTCATAGCAGCCTTTGCAACGGCCCTGGTGCTCCTGGGACTGGAGGTGCTCAACGGACTGCTGCCCAGCGTGGGGCATCGCACAGTCTCCGTCTCCCTGCCCAACGACGACGGGGCATCGCTCCACCGCTTGCTCGACCGTCTGCATGCCGAGGGACTGAAGGTGCTCACCTTTAGCACCGCACCCGAGGGGCAGCGACTGGGCGTCAAGATGGAACTGCGCTCCACACGTCCGCTCTCCACCGACCAACTCCTGCAGTGGCTCACCTCGCTCGACGGCCTCAGCGTGGAAGGCATCGAGTAGGCCGGGGGCTGGCTTGCGGGTCGAACAAACAAAGAGGGCTGTGTCGTATATGCCGACACAGCCCCCTCGCTTATAGGAAAGCCGCACTTGGTGATGTGATGAAACTCCGAGTATGTAAGTTTTGAGCGCCCGCATTCTTTGTAATCCGCCGGTACTCGCGTACTACCCCTTTCGGGGCGCGGCCCGCCATTGAGATGCGTAAGCATTCTCGGTTTTCAGTATTAATTTGATGAGTATCCCAGTCAAACCTTGTGCGGCTATGTCTTGGCTGTAACTCTCAATCGCATGACAAAGGTACTACAATTCGCCATAACGGCAAAGCCCTTTACGCTTTTTTTTCTTTTCACACACGGTTTATGAAAATTTAAGCCTTTCTATTTGGAAGTTTCACAAAATGGACATATATTTGTACCCAAATGGGCCAAACAGTATAAGAATAATATAGTATATTAAGTAAAACGTAAACTTGCAAACACCATGGTAGCAACAATCATTGTCATCGTCGTAGTGGTGCTCCTGGCACTCTACCTCATCAGCCTCTACAACGGCTTTGTCAAACTCCGCAACAATCGCGAGAACGCGTTTGCCAACATCGACGTACAGCTCAAGCAGCGACACGACCTCATACCCCAGCTCGTGGCCAGCGTCAAGGGATATGCCGCACACGAGAAGACCCTCCTGGAGGAACTGACCCGTGCACGCACCGCAGCCATGAGCGCCACCACCATCGACGACAAGATCGTGGCCGAAAACCAACTCACCACGGCACTGAACGGACTGAAGGTGGCCGTAGAGGCATACCCCGACCTCAAGGCCAACCAGAACTTCCTGCAGCTGCAGGGCGAAATCAGCGACATCGAGAACAAACTGGCCGCCACGCGCCGCTTCTTCAACTCCGCCACGCGCGAGCTCAACAACGCCGTCGAGACCTTCCCCGGCAACCTCGTGGCAGGCATGTTCGGCTTCCGTCGCGAGATGATGTTCGAGATAGCCGACACCGAGCGCGCCCAGTACGACAAGGCACCCGAAATCAGCTTCTAAACACACAACAACGGTGAGATACGTCGGACTCTACACACAACAGGTCAGGAACAACACCCGGAGCATGCTCCTCCTCGTGTTGTTCCCGACCATACTGCTCCTCATGGTCTTCGCATTCATCGCCATCATGCAGCGCATGGCACTCGCCGACCCCACACAGTTCTCCTGGTACGACGTCACGGGCACCTTCCTCACCGCCATGCCCTTCGTCCTGGGCGGCGTGGCCATATGGTTCATCATCGCCTACTTCGGCAACACCTCCATGATACGCCACGCCACAGGCGCACGCCCACTGGAGCGGCGCGAGAACCCACGCGTCTACAACATCGTCGAGAACCTCACCATGACCTGCGGCATGGACATGCCCAAGGTGAACGTCATCGACACACCCGAGCTGAACGCCTTCGCCAGCGGCATCGACCGCGACTCCTACACCGTCACCCTCACCACAGGCATCTGCAACCGCCTCAACGACGACGAACTGGCAGGCGTCATAGGCCACGAACTCACCCACATACGCAACCGCGACACCCGACTGCTCATCGTCAGCATCATCTTTGTCGGCATCATGTCCACACTGGCCAGCCTGGCCATACGCCTGCTCTGGAATACCTTCATCTACGGAGGCAGCGGCTCGCGCCGACGCTCCAACTCCAACGACAAGGGCAACGGCGTCAGCATCCTCATAGCCCTGGCCGTGGCAGCCGCCCTGGCCGCCGTGGGCTACCTCTTCACCCTGCTCACACGCTTCGCCATCAGCCGCAAGCGCGAGTACATGGCCGACGCCGGAGGAGCCGAACTCTGCGGCAACCCCCTGGCTCTGGCCAGCGCCCTGCGCAAGATATCCGCCGACCCCGCCCTGGCCGACGTCGACCGCCAGGACGTGGCCCAGCTCTTCATCATCCACCCCCAGAGCCTCGCCTCTGGCTTCACCAGTTTCCTCTCCGGACTCTTCGCCACACACCCCAGCACGGAGAGCCGCATAGCCTATCTGGAACAATTTTAATAAAAAACTGAAAAAAAACGGCAAAACTCTTGGCCGATCCAAAAAAACGTCGTATCTTTGCACCGCAAAAGCAGAAAGGGGGATTAGCTCAGCTGGCTAGAGCGCTTGCATGGCATGCAAGAGGTCATCGGTTCGATTCCGATATTCTCCACCACCAAGAGGTTCGATGCTTTTGCATTTTTTTTGCCGAATTGGCTCAGTTGGTAGAGCAACGCATTCGTAATGCGTGGGTCGGCGGTTCGAGTCCGCCATTCGGCTCAGAAGATTAAACATTAAGCTATTTGTAAGAAAGGGCTGCCACGCATGGCAGCCCCTTCTTTTCTAAGGCCCTTAAGGGCCCTTAAGGGCTCTAAGGGCTTTAGGGGCTTTAGCGAAAGGGCGGGGTTGTTATTATTATTGTGTCGCGGACTCCGATATATTCCGTCCTCCCCATAGCAGGGGGAGTTAGCAATGACGGTCTGCCCCACGCCCTTGGCTTTGGTCGCATGACGTCTCCCTGTTTCTGTTGAGCACCGGCCCCACTATACACAGCTGTGAGGGCGATGATGATGGTGATTTCTTGTTCATATTACTCTAACTCCATTGGGCTATATGGTCTGTCGGGGAAAGTGTTTCCTTCCAGTGAAGTGCCCCTGCCGCCATAGAGCACCGTAAGCCAGTTGATGTTGATTTTCTTCTGTAGCTTCAGCATGTACTGCCGCTTCACTTTGCGGAACCGCGAGAAGTTCCATTGCATGATGGGACGTGGCGTGCGCTCCAATTTTACCAACTCAAAGTTGTACTCCTTCTTTGCATCCGAAATCTTCACAATGAGACCGGGCAGGCCGCCAAACTTCCACGGGCCGCGCTGAATGGGTATCTCTGATGTGAACCACGCTTCGTAGTCGCGCCCACGCCAGCGGCAGGTGGCCTTCTGGCAATGGTAGCCGAGGATGGTCTGCTGTTCTTCCTTCAGCGTCCATTGCTGCTTCGGCACTGGCTCTGTGTACTGGCAACATTCGCGCTCCAGGTTCATCGGCATGATGGCGTATTCCGTCAGTTGGCCATCCTTGATGTAAATCTCGTCGAACTGGTATTCCGACCATCGACTGGGATATTTGCCGCCGAACTTCCGTCCGGCGTATCCGCTCTCACCGTTACTGTTCTTTATCAATACAGGTTTGTAGGTCGAATCGCTGTGTGCCACGAAATAGCTGGCATACTTCGTGTACTGCTTGCCCACCTGCAGC